>Ga0207687_10000416_pt1 | contig 28939 bp, 27 predicted proteins | sample KBSM54metaG_FD_184399 | JGI IMG/M metagenome (GOLD analysis project Ga0207687, IMG submission 184399) | Miscanthus rhizosphere microbial communities from Kellogg Biological Station, Michigan, USA - KBS M5-4 metaG (SPAdes) (version 2) | ecosystem: Host-associated > Plants > Roots > Rhizosphere >...
GCCGTGAGCGGCGTGCGCGCTTCGTGTGAGAAGTCAGCGATGAAGTCGCGGCGGATCTGCTCGAGCCTCTCGAGCAGCGTGACGTCGATGAAGAGCGCGACGGCGGCGATCTCGTCGGAAGGTCCCGGAAACGCGCGCAACTCGACGCGGCGTTCTGCGATGCCGACGCGCGTGGCGAAGCGCTCGGTTGACTCCGATCCTGCGAGCGCCGCATCGAAGGCCGAAAACACCTTCGCGATGCGGACGACTTCGGCGAGCGGCTTGCCGACGACATTCTCGACGTGCAGCAGATCGGCGAACCGGCGATTGGCGAGAACGACGCGCCGCGAGCGATCGATGGCCAGAAGTCCTTCGCCGAGGCCGTCGATGATGCCCATGAAGGCGCCGCGCTGGCGCTCGGCGACGTCTCCCCAGGCAAGAAGCTCGTCGCGTTCGCGCGCGAGCGCGACCGCGTCGTCTTCGAGACGGCGCTTCGTGCGAATCAGCTGCACCGCCAGCGCGACGGCGCCGGCGATGGCAATGGCGAGCGCGATGATCATCAGCTAGTGCTGCGGCGGCGGATCGTAACGATAGCCGAATCCGACGATGGTGCTGATGCGATCCGATCCGATTTTCTTGCGCAGATTGCGAATGTGCGCATCCACCGTCCGCGTCTCGATCTCGTCCGACATCCGCCACACCTCGGACAGAATCCGATCGCGCGACACGACCGAGCCGCGATTGCGAACGAGCAGCCAGAGCAACTCGAATTCTTTCTTGGCCAGCTTGATCTCTTTGCCGAAGCGATAGACGCGGAACGCTTTCTCGTCAATCTTGATCTCGCCGTCGTCGTATTGCGTCGGGTCGTCGGCCACAACGCGGGCGCGGCGCCACACCGCGGCCACGCGCGCGACGAGCTCGCGCACGCTGAAGGGCTTCGTCAGGTAGTCGTCGGCGCCGAGCTCGAGACCGGTGATGCGATCGCGCTCCGATCCGCGAGCGGTGAGCATGAGGATCGGAATGGCCTGCGTCTGCGGATCGCGCCGCAGCTCGCGGCAGATCGTGAGGCCGTCGAGATCGGGAAGGTTGAGATCGAGGATGACGAAGTCGGCGGCGCCGCCCTGCACGGCGAGCAGCCCTTCCTGTCCGCGATTGAAGTGAGCGACGGTGTATCCCTCGCGCTCGAGATTCAAACGAATCGTGAAGGCGATGTCGTTGTCGTCTTCGATGAGCGCGATCTTCTTCATTCGATCGTCGCCGTAGTGTGCTTGATCATCTTTCCTTCGACGAGGTAGACGACCATCTCGCAGATGTTCGTCGCGCCGTCGGCCATGCGCTCGAAGTACTTGCCGATGAACGTGAGGCGGATCGCCGGCGAGATGTTACGCGGGTTCTCGAGCATGTACGTGAGCATCGTCCGGAACGAGTCTTCGGTGAGCTGATCGACGACGTCGTCATGGACGATGACGCGGCGCGCCAGCTGCGAGTCGCCGCGCACGAACGAGTCGAGCGCGTCGCGCACCATCTTCTGCGCGTTCTCCGCGAGATGCGGCAGCTGCATGCTCGGCTTCAGCTGCGGCTCGCGATTGAGCTCGATCACGCGCTCACACACGTCCTGGGCGAGATCGGCGATGCGCTCCAGCTCCGGCGTGATCTTCATGATCGTGGCGACGAAGCGAAGGTCGGTGGCGGCCGGCTGCATCGTGGCGATCAGCTCGAACGTCTTCTGATCGATCTCCAACTCCATCTTGTCGATCTCATCGTCGCGCGCGATCACTTCCTCGGCCAGATCCGTGTTGCGCTCGAGCAGCGCGCGGATCGACTGATTGATCGCATCCTCGACCATCGCGCCCATGCGCAGCAGTACATCTTTGATGTCTTCGATGTTCTTGTCGAAGTGTCGTTGCATAGTCAGGTTCCCCGGTTAGCCGAATCGTCCCGTGACGTAGTCTTCGGTCATCTTCTCTTTCGGGTTCATGAAGATCTCTTTCGTCTCGCCGTACTCGATCAACTTGCCGAGCATGAAGAAGGCGGTTCGGTCGGAGACGCGTGCGGCCTGCTGCATGTTGTGCGTGACGATCACGATCGTGTAGCGGTCTTTCAATTCGTAGATCAGCTCTTCGATCTTCGCGGTGGCGATCGGATCGAGCGCGGACGCCGGCTCGTCCATCAAAAGAATGTCGGGATTCACGGCCAGCGCGCGCGCGATGCAGAGGCGCTGCTGCTGTCCGCCGGAGAGCGAGAGCGCGCTGCTTTGCAAGCGGTCTTTCACTTCATCCCAGAGCGCCGCGCGCACGAGCGACTTCTCGACGACTTCATGCAGCTCGCGCTTGTTGCGCATGCCGCCAATGCGGAGTCCGTACGCGATGTTGTCGAAGATCGACTTCGGAAACGGGTTCGATTTCTGGAAGACCATTCCGACGCGGCGGCGCAGTTCGACGGTGTCCGTTCCGGAGCCAAAGACGTCCTTGCCGTCGATCTCGATCGAGCCCTCGGCGCGCGCGTCCGGGATGATGTCGTTCATGCGATTGATCGAGCGAAGGAACGTCGACTTTCCGCAGCCGGACGGGCCGATCAGCGCGGTGACCTGCTCGCTCGGGATGTCGAGCGAGATGTTGTGAATCACTTTCGCCGCGCCGTAATAGAACTCGAAGTTGCGGACGCTGATCTTTGCGCGTGTGCTTTTCGTCATCGGTTTCTCTTGCGTTCGAGCCGTCATCGGAATGCGCCGCTCGTCCATCGTAATCGTCATGGTCGGTTCATCTTCTCCAGTCCGCGAACGGCGAAGCGGGCCAGCATCGACAGCGAGAGGATGATCATGACCAGCAGAAACGCTCCCGCCCACGCCTGCCGGTGCCAGTCTTCATAAGGCGAGATCGCGTACGTGAACACCTGAACGGTCAGCGACGCAATCGGCTGCGCGATGTTCGTCGAGAAGAATCGATTGTTGAATGCGGTGAACAGCAGCGGCGCCGTCTCACCCGCGACGCGCGCGAGCGCGACGAGGATTCCGGTGAGGATGCCGGGAAGCGCCGCGGGAAGAATGACGCTGAAGACGGCGCGCGTGCGCGTGGCGCCGAGGGCGAGCGCACCTTCGCGGAGTCCGGGCGGAACGAGTCGGAGCAACTCTTCGGTCGTGCGCACGACGATCGGAATCATCAGCAATCCGAGGGCGAAGCCGCCGGCGATGGCGCTGAAGCGTTTGACCGGAAGCACGACGAGTCCGTACGCGAAGATGCCGACGACGATCGACGGAACGCCGTTGAGCACATCGGCCGCGAAGCGCACGACGGATGAGAATTTCGACACCGGATACTCCGCGAGATGGATGCCGCAGATGCATCCGATCGGAACCGCGAAGAGCGCAGCGATGCCGATGAGGATCAGCGTGCCGACGATCGCGTTCGCCATCCCGCCGCCCGGTTCTCCGACCGGCTTCGGCATCTGCGTGAAGAAGGCGAGGTTGAGCGCGCCGACGCCTTCCTTGATCACGTAGAAGAGGATCAGCGCCAGCGGAATGAGCGCGATGACGACGGCGGCCGCGCACAGCGTCTCCGCAATGCGCGAGATGATTTTGCGGCGGCGAGCGTTCGCGTTCATGCCGGCTCCGCCTCGAGCAGCGGCGCCGAAGAGACGCGCGTCGTCACGCGCTTCTTCATGCTCCAGATGAGCAACCGCGAGATCGCGTTCACGCCGATGGTGATGATGAAGAGCAGCAGGCCGATCTCGATCAGCGCATGGAGATACAACTCATCGGCGGCTTCCGTGAACTCGTTCGCGATCACCGCCGCCATCGTGTATTGCGGCGCGTAGAGCGACGTCGAGACTTGCGGACTGTTGCCGATGACCATCGTCACGGCCATCGTCTCCCCGAGGGCGCGGCCGAATCCGAGCATGACGGCGCCGATGACGCCGGTCTTGCCGTAGCTCATCGCCACTTTGATCGCTTCCCATCGCGTCGCGCCGAGTGCGTACGCCGCCTCGCGTTGCGCGGCGGGAACGTTCTTCAGAATCTCGCGCGCGACCGATGACGAGAATGGGATCACCATCACCGCGAGGATCAACGCCGCGGCGAGCATGCCGACGCCGAGCGGCGGACCTTTGAACAGCGGAATCGCTTTCAGCGCGTCCGGCGTCGCCAGCTCCAGCTTTCGCACGATCGGCACGAGCACGAAGACGCCCCACAAGCCGTACACGATCGACGGGATCGCCGCGAGCAACTCGGTCAGGTATGTGAGCGGCTGGCGCAACATGCGCGGACAAAGTTCGGAAATGTAGATGGCGATGCCGAGCGCGATCGGCGTCGACAACAGCAACGCCAGAATCGCCGAGTAGAGCGTGCCCCAGATGAACGGCAGCGCGCCGAACTCGCCGGCAACCGGATCCCACGTCGTTCCCTTCCAGAACGCGAAACCGAATTTCTGGATCGACAAGAGCGACTGCCGCGTCAGCTCGAATCCGATGCCGATGACGATCAGCAGAACGATCGACGCGAACACGCCCGTTCCGATGCGAAACTTCCGGTCATCGATCGATGAGCGGCGGGACTTGCTCACAGTTGGATCTTCTTCAGAGCCGCGCGCTCTTTTTCGACCACGCTCGCCGGCAGCGGCGCGTATCCGAGTGCGGGAGCGTCTTTCTGGCCGTCGGTGATCGCCCACTCGAGGAAGTCCGACATGATGCGGCCGCGCTCCTTGTCGGTCGGGTTCTGGTACAGCAAGAGCCACGTGAACGACGCCAGCGGATACGCGCCCTTCGCGCCCGAGTTGGTGATCGAGACGCGGAAGTCATCCGGCATCGTCGCAGCCGCGGCGTTCGCGGCAGCGGTGACGGAGTCGAGCGTCGCGACGACGAACTCGCCCGCGCTGTTCTGCACCGATGCGTATGGAATCTTGTTCTGCAGCGCGTAAATCAGCTCGACGTATCCGATCGCTCCGGGCGTCTGCTTCACCAATCCAGAGACGCCTTCATTGCCTTTCGCGCCGACGCCCGCCGGCCAGCTCACCGATGTCGACACGCCGACTCGCTTCTGAAACTCGGGCGAGACCTTCGAGAGGTAGTCGACGAAGATGTACGTCGTTCCCGATCCATCGGAGCGATGAATGACGCCGATCTCGGTCGGCGGCAACGCGATTCCGGGATTGATCTTCGCGATGGCCGCGTCGTTCCACTTCGTGATCTTGCCGAGGTAGATGTTCGCGAGAACATCGCCGCTGAACTTGAGTTGCTGCGTTACGCCGGGAATGTTGTAGATCGGCACGACGCCGCCGAGAACCGTCGGGAAGTGCAGGATCGGTCCCGGCGCGCCTTTGAGTTGCTCATCGGTCATCGGTCCGTCGGACGCGCCGAAGAACACGGTCTGCGCGCTGAGCTGCTTGATGCCGCCGCCCGATCCGATCGACTGATAGTTCATCTTCACGTTCGGATGTTTCTGGCCGTACTCCTCGATCCACTTCGAGTAAATCGGATACGGGAACGTCGCACCGGCGCCGTTGATCTGAATCTCATTCGGCGCCGGTGCGGAGGATGTTTGCGTTGTTTCGTGTTGCTGGCACGCGGCGAAGAAAACCGCGAGAAAGAGTGCGCGAAGTTTCATGCCGCGAATTCTCCCGATTCCGCGTGAAGTCGAATTGCGTGACGTGTAAATTCGATGTGAAGGGAACGGCCCTGTCATTCCGAGCCGCGAAGACGGCGAGGAATCCCCCTCGCAAGAACGAGACGCCTCCGCACATGCGATGGGGATCCCTCGCGCTCTGCGGCGCTCGGGATGACAAGGCATTGCGTTACCACTTCATGCGAGTGAGCGTGTCCATCTCCAGCGCGACCACTTCCTTCGGCAGCGGCGCGTAGCCGAGGTCGGTCGTGAAGTGCTGACCGTCGGTGAGCGCCCAGCGGACGAAGTCGGCCATCACCTTGCCGCGCACTTTGTCCTTCGGCGCTTCGTAGAAGAGCAGCCACGTGAACGACGAGATCGGATAGACGCCCGCGCCCGGCGCGTTTGTGATCGAGACGCGGAAGTCTTTCGGCATCGCCTTCGCCGCGCTCGCCGCGGCCTTCGACACCGCATCCGTCGACGCGCGCACGAATTCGCCGTTCGCGTTCTGCACCGATCCGTACGGGATCTTGTTCTGCAGCGCGTAAATCAACTCGACGTATCCGATCGCGCCCGGCGTCTGCTTCGTGAGTCCGGCGACGCCTTCGTTGCCTTTCGCGCCGACGCCCGCCGGCCAGTTCACGGCCGTTGCGACGCCGACGGTCTTCTTGTAGTCGGCCGACACCTTCGAAAGGTAATCGCACCAGATGTAGCTCGTGCCCGATCCGTCGGAGCGATGCACGACCGTGATGTCGAGGTTCGGCAGATTGACGCCGGCGTTCAAGCTCCTGATCGCCGGATCGTTCCACTTCGTGATCTTGCCGAGGAAGATGTCGGCGAGGACTTTGCCGGTGAAATGAAGCTCGCCGGTGATGCCGGGGATCTCGTAGATCGGCACGACGCCCCCGAGAACCGTCGGCAGGTGAATGACGCGCGCGCCGGCGGCGAAGATCTGATCGTTCGTCATCGGACCATCGCTGGCGCCGAAGAAGACCGTGCCGGCGGTGAGCTGGCGGATGCCGCCGCCCGATCCGATCGACTGGTAGTTGATCTCAACGTTCGGATGCGACTTGTGGTACTCGTCGAACCACTTCGAGTAGATCGGATACGGGAACGTGGCGCCGGCGCCGTTGATCTGCACCGTCTGCGCGAAGGCCGGAAGCGTTGCGGCGACGAACGCCGCGATGGCGATGAGCTTCTTCATTCGTTTCTCCCCTTAGAAATTGATGAGCATCTTCAAACCGAAGCGCGTGTCATCGGCTCGCACGGGCGTGAAGCCGTCGGACTTGAGCGAGTCGTAGTCGAGCATCAGAGCCGACGTGACCTTGTTCAGATTCGGCAGCCAGTAGGCGATGCCGACGATGTCGCGCTTCGTCTTCTGCGAGAGGTTCTTGTTCGGCTTGAATTCGTCGTGGCGGAAGAGGCCTTCCCATCCCTTCGTCCCGAACTTCGGCACGGCCCAGAACGACCAGCCGCTCGAGTCGACCTGCGCGACTTTCACCGACGAGCGATCTTTGCCTTGCGCGACTTCGAGGCCGGCGTTGACGAGCGGATGTTCGAACGTGATCTGCTCGAACGTGCGCTGCCGCTTCGCGTCCTGCACGACGTAGTCGCTGTCGATGAAGCCGGTGAGACGCAATCCCTTCCAGATCCCGCCGAGCGGCAGGGGACGAATCGTTCCGCGAATCTGAAACGCCTTCTGATCGTTCGTTTCGGCCTTCGAATAGCCCTCGCCGTTGTAGAAGCCGCCGTGAATGTCGCCGTAGTTGTTCGGCAGAACGTAGTGGCCCGAGAGTCCGGCGTCGGACGAAGTGACATAGCCGACGCGCTCCGTGAACAAGGTTCCCTGGAATCGATAGCGATAGATGCCTTCCGTGTAATCGAGGTACGGCGTCTGCTGCACACCGAAGCGGACCCACGATCCGTGCGTCGTCCAGTCATCGAGGTTGAACTGCGCGTATGCGTACTTCAGCCGGAACAGCTGGCTCCCGGAGAGCGACGACGTCGTGGAGGTCTCGCGCGAGATGTCCGGCGTGACGCGGAACGCGATCATGTGATTGAGATTGCCGGTGACGTTGATGTACGCGCGGCTCACGTTGAAGGAGCTCTGATTGATGATGTTGCCGTCCGCGTCTTTCGCTTTCGGCGAGTCGACGAACGTGTAGTCGCCGAAGATCGTCGTGCCGACCTTGAAGGACGGGTTGTCGTCCGGCGGCGTGTAGCCCGCTGCCGGCGTGACCTGCGCCGACGCAGCGACCGCCAGGAACGCGCTCACGAAGAGCGCAATCGTGAGTCGGGAAACGTTGTGATTTTTCATTCGCGTGAAGCCTCCCTCAAGTGACCAACTGTTGAGCGCGATGTTAGGCACCGCGCGGGCAGATCGATTTGCATCGAGGTAAATTCGATGTGAAGAGCGCGGAAAACTTCAACGAAGGCCCAGCCCGCGCACGAAGCCGGCGAACGTGCGCTCGCGGCGCATCGGTAGGAACGCGGGATCGACCGCGGCGAACATGACGTACGGCGAGTAGGCCGACGCCGCGCAAACGAGCGAGTCGAGCGCCGCATGCATCTCGCCGCGCATCGCCTTCGCGATCGCTTCGGCGTAGTGATCGTCGGCGACGATGTGGGAGCGCCCGCCGCGCCCGCAGTACGCGAGTCCGCGCTCGACGAGCGCACGCTCCGGCATCATCGGATCGGACAGCTCCGTCGCGACGCGCAGCTCGCGCTCCGCTTCGTCGAATCGCCGCGTCGCCGCGAGAAAGAGCCCGTAATGCGCGTGCGCCGAAGGATCGGCGTTGCGCTCCACCGCTCGCGCGAACGCGGCATCGGCAGAGTTCCAGTCGCGCACGAAGCGACAGATGACGCGCGCGGCAACGAGATCGTCCGCATCATTCGTCGACTCCCGCGCCAACGCGATCGTCTCCTCATCGAGCACGCTCGACGGAGCGTCGACGACCACTTCCGCAAACGTCCGCAACCCTCGCGGCACCAGCTCCCGAAGAACCTCCAGCGCCTCGGCCATCCGTCCTTCGCGGCACAACGCCTTCGCCGCGATCTCGCGAACGTAAACCTGCACGTCGACTCCGTCGGAGCTCGGCGACGACACCACGCGAAAGCAACATCGTCCGATCCAGCGCAGGATCTGCTCCTGCACGCAGATCGCTTCTTCGACCGAAACGAGATACGAGCTGTCGCACATCACCGACTCCGCGAACGCGTCGATGACTTCCACGTGCACGTCGAGGTTTCCGCCATCCACCGCGACTCGGCAATGCAGCGCTGCGCGGGCGTTGAAGTGACGCGCGACCTCCTCCGGTGAGTACTCGCCGCATCGCGCCCACGCGCTCACGAGCGAGTGCGGAACGACGCGAAGATCGCCGCTCGCGCCGAGGTGTCCGGCGATGACGCGCGCGAACTCGTCGCTCCAGACCGCGGACGCCGCGTCGGAGGGCGCTTCGGCAACGACCGCGACGGAGTCGAGCGGAATCGCCACTTTGCTCATTCGAAGCGGCGACGGTAAACAGCTCATCGCAAATTCGCGTGCAAAGCGGGTGAAGTCTCGGTGAAGTGCACGCGCAATTCACATTGAATTTGCACGAGCTTCGATTCGAGCCGAGAATCGTTCGCGGATACTGAGCCGCTCCGAACGAATGCCGCAAAACGAGAAACGCTTCGCCGCCATCGACATCGGCACGAACTCCATCCACATGATCGTGGCCGAGGCGCGCGAAGGCGGCGGCTATCGCGTCGTCGATCGCGAGAAAGAGATGGTGCAGCTCGGCCTCGCCAGCCTCGATGGGCAGCCGCTCACCGATGAAGCGATCGAGCGCGGCGTCAGCGCGATCGCGCGCATGTCCGACCTCGCGAAGCGGTGGAACGTCGAGGAAGTGATCGCCGTCGCCACGAGCGCGGTGCGCGAGGCGCCGAACCGCCGCGACTTTCTGCGGCGCGTGAAAAACGAAGCGGGCGTGCGCGTGCGCGTAATCTCGGGCGAAGAAGAAGCGGACTACATCTTCCGCGCGGTTCGCACCGCCGTCGACATCGACGGCAGCACGGCGCTATCGATCGACATCGGCGGCGGCAGCATGGAGCTGATCGTCGGCACCGCCGACGAGATCTACTTCACCTCCAGCGAGCCCCTCGGCTCCCTCCGTCTCGCGCAGCGTTTCGCGCTCACCGACCGCGCACTGCAGCGCAACATCGATCAGTGCCGCGCCTTCGTGCGCCGGCGCGCGGCGAAATCGGCCAAACGCATTCGCCGCATCGGCATCGACATGACCATCGGTACTTCAGGAACGATTCAGGCTCTCGCCGCGATCTGCTGCGAAACGCCGGACGCGAACGGTTCGGCGGGACTGAAGACGCTCAGCCACGCGCGCCTGCGCGAGTTCATCCCGCGGCTCGCGGCGATGACGGCGAGCGAGCGGACCGAGAAGTTCTCGATCGATCCACGACGCGCGGCGACGATCGTCGCCGGCGCGATCGCACTCGACGAATTGATGACGCTGGCCGGTGTAGGCACGATCGTCGCCTGTCCCGTCGCCATGCGCGAAGGCATCGTCGACAGCCGCATCGCGAAGCTCGGCAGAACGTCGAAAGGCGGCGGATCGCTGCGCCGCAAATCGGTGACGGCGTTGGCGCACAAGACGGATTGCGATTTGCGCCACGCCACGCACGTCGCGCGATTGGCGACGCGCATCTTCGATCAGACGAAAGAGCTGCACGGACTCGACGAAGGCGCGCGCGAGCTGCTTCATGTCGCCGCGGTGCTGCACGAGAGCGGCATGCACATCAGCGATCGCGGTCATCACCGTCACACGTATTACCTGATTCGCCACGCCGACCTTCGCGGATTCACCGAGGATCAGTTGCTCGTGATCGCCAACGTCGCGCGCTACTACCGAAAAGCGCCGCCCGAAGTCGAACATCCGAACTTCTCGGAGCTCACGCCGGAGCTGCAGAACGAAGTGAAGCGGCTCTCCGCGATTCTGCGGATCGCCGAGGCGCTCGACCGCGGACATCGCCAGCGCGTGCGCGACGTCGCCGTGCGCGCCAAGAACCGCAAGGTCACGTTCGTCGCGCGCACGCGCGCCGACGCGTCGGTCGAGCTGACCAGCGCCGTGAGGCGCGCGAAGTATTTCGAGTCGCTTTTCGAAAAACGCGTCGCGTTCGAGTCGGTGTGATGTTCCTAGTTCTTCTTCGTCACGGACTCGCGGAGCCGAAAGGCACGAAGCCCGACGAGGAGCGCGAGCTCACGGATACCGGCCACAGGCGCATGAAGAAGATCGCGCGGCAACTCGCGGAGTGGTTCGACTGCGAAGCCATTCATTCGAGTCCGCTCGTCCGCGCCATGCAGACGGCGGAATGGGTCGCGAGCGCTTACGACAACCGGCTCCGCATCCACGAGCTCGCGTCGCTGCGTCCCGGAAGCAATCCGCGCGAGCTCGACGAGTTTCTCGCTGGCGTGAAAGAGAAACGGATCATCCTCGTCGGACACGAGCCGCATCTCTCCGCGACGATGCTTCACCTCACGGGCATGAGCGGCGACATCGAGCTGAAGAAGGGCGGCTGCTACGGCATCCGCATCGAGAACGGCGGCGGAGCGCTCGAGTGGATGCTGCCGCCGCGGTTTCTCCGCGCATGAGCGCTACGGCTTCTTCGCCTTCTTCACCTTCGCCGCCTTCGCCTTCGCGACGACTTTCTTCGCGCTCTTCGCAGCTTTCCGAATCTGCTTCGACTGCTTCTTGATCACTTTCTTCGTCGCCTTCGCCGCTTTCTTGCCGAGCTTCAATCCCAGCGGCAGCGCGGCCGACGCGGCGACGACTTCGACCACCGACGCGGCGACGCGATCGACGAAGTGCTCCTTGTCGTCCTTCGACATCGACTTCCAGTGATCGACCAGCGTTTGAATGGCATTCGGAGCGGGCGCCTCGCCCTCCGGCGGCGCGGCCGGCGCCTTGAAACCTTCGGCGAGATGATCGAGCGCTTTCACGCCCATGTCGTGGATGTACGCGACCACCCGCTTCGGCAATTGTTGTTCGGAACCCATTTCAACCTCCGTCTTCAGTGCTTTTTCTTTTTCTTCGCTTTGCGGCGGAACGATCCCGGCCGGCGCACGAACTCTTCATACGGATCGATGCGCACCGCCTCGGCTCTCGCGATGTCGATGAACTGCTCCTGGCTGCGTACCGGTACCTCGTCCTTCGGCGCGCGACGGTGGTATTTGCCATCCGAGTCGAGCCGCCAGCTCTTGACGTTGTCGGCGAGCGAGATCGACAGGATCTGCTTTTCGATGCGCTTCGCCAGCGCGGCGTCGCGCACGGGAAACGTGACTTCGATGCGCCGCAGAAAATTGCGCGGCATCCAGTCGCCGCTCGAGATCCACGTCTCGGCCTCGCCACCGTTCTCGAATCGGAAGATGCGCGAGTGCTCGAGGAAGCGATCGATGACGGAGACGACGCGGATGTTCTCGCTCAGCGTCGCAACGCCCGGCACGAGACAGCAGATGCCGCGAATGAGCAGGTCGATCTTCACACCGGCGTTGCTGGCCCGATAGAGCGCGTCGATGACCGTCGGCTCGACGAGCGCGTTGAGCTTCGCCACGATCGCCGCCGGCCTTCCGTTGCGCGCGTGCTCCGTCTCGCGATCGATCATCGCGATCGTCCAGCGCAGGTAATCCATCGGCGCGACGACGAGGCGATTCCACTTCACGACGTTCGACTCGATGAGCTCCTGCACGCCGGCGACGCTGAATCCGGTGAGAAGGTTCATCAACTGCGCCGCGTCCGACACGAAATCGAGATCGGCCGTGAAGAGGTCGACGTCCGTGTACACGCGCGCCGTGACCGCGTTGTAGTTGCCGGTCGAGAGATGCAAATAGCGCCGAAGGATTTTCCCTTCGCGCCGGATCACGAGACACACCTTGCAGTGAGTCTTGATGCCGATCAGTCCGTACACGACCTGCACGCCCGCTTCTTCGAGATGGCGCGCCCAGTTGATGTTCTTCTTCTCGTCGAACCGCGCCTGCAGCTCGACGATCGCGGTGACTTGCTTGCCGCGCGAAACCGCATTCGTCAGCGCGTCGACGATCGGCGAGCCGGGATCGGTGCGATACAGCGTCTGCTTGATCGCGACGACATCAGGATCCTCAGCCGCCGCCTGCACGAACTCGAGCACCGGAATGAACGAGTCATAAGGCCGGTGCAGCATCACATCGCCGCGCCGGATGATCGAGAAAATATCCTCGGCCGTCGCGAGCTGCGACGGAATGCGCCCGTTGAACGGCGGATCCTTCAGCTTCGGCGCATCGACTTCGTCGACGAGCTGCATCAAGTCACCGAGCTTCAGCGGACCGGGCGCGATGAAGACGTCGTCGCGGCTCGAGTTCGTCCACTCGACGAGCTGCCGCGTGAGGAGATCGTCGGTTCCTTCTTCGAGCTCGAGCCAGACGACTTCACGGCGCTCGCGGCGCCGCAATTCGCTCTCCATCGTCTTCAGGAGATCCTGGACGTCCTCTTCTTTGATCGAGAGATCGGAGTTGCGGATGACGCGGAACGCCGTGGCCTTGCGCAGTTTCAGTCCGGGGAAGAAACGCTCGGCGTACGACGCGATCACGTCCTCGAGCAAAACGAATCGCGTCGGATCGATGGCGAAGAGACGCGGCAGCGTCTCGGGGATCTTCAGCACGACGACGTGCGTCTCGCCGCGCTCGCTGTCGAGGATCATCGCGAGATTGAGCGCGAGGTTGGCGATGAACGGGAACGGATGTCCCGGATCGATCGCCAGCGGCGTGAGGATCGGTTCGAGACTGGCGCGGAAGTACTCCTCGACCGCGACGCGCTCTTTCTTGCCGAGGTCGGAGACGCGCTCGATGCGGATGCCTTCCTTCTTCAGGAGCGGGCGCAGCTCGTTGCCGAGGCATGCGTACATCGATTGAAGAAGCTCGTGCGAGCGGCGGCGGATCGCGTCGAGTTTTTCCGTGCGCTTCTCGCCGTTCGCGGCGACGTGCGCGGCGATGAGATCGCGGATCTCGCCGACGCGGATCATGAAGAATTCGTCCTGGTTGTTCGAGCAGATGCTGAGGAACTTCACGCGCTCGAGCAGCGGTACATCGGGGTTCTCCGCCTCGCCGAGAACGCGGCGATTGAACTCGAGCCAGCTCAGCTCGCGATCGAACAGAGGAAGCGGATGCTTGGGCAGCGGCGTCGAGGCTTCCGTCGTCGAACGGACCGATTCAGCGATCGCCGTCGCCGGAGCCGTCCGCCCTGGATCTGGCGTGATCGACATGACGCGTGCGCGATCCTACTGCACCTGCCGTGTGCGCACTCTGTGAAGGGGTGTAAATTTCGTGTGCAGAGAGTGTCGATTTTCGACGGTTAGGCGCCCGCCGCGGCCACGCGCGACGTTTCGTGCGCTGCTTCCCACTCGTCGGCGTCGCGGGAGAAGAGGCTGATGCGCGCCTTCTTGTATTCCTTCGTCGGATACAGCGCGCGTTTCTCTTCGATGCCGGTGTCGATGGCGAGGTCGTTGATGATCGACTCGCATTCATCGACCGAGCGGCCGTGCACGATCGTGTAGAGGTTGTACGGCCAGTCTTCGTAAACGGGACGCAGGTAGCAATGCGACACGGCGCGGTGCTGCGACAGCTTTGCGCCAATCTCGTCGGTGCGATCGGCGGGAACGACCCACACGCCCATTGCGCTCGCGGAGAATCCGCTCTTGCGCGCGGCGATGGCGGCGGTGAAGCGGCGGAGCTGTCCGCGCTTCAACAGCGACTTCGCGGTGTTCAGGATCTCGTCAGCGTCGACGCCGGTGTTGCGCGTCAGCGCGTCGAACGGGCGGGGCTGCAGCGGCAGATCCTTCTGCAGCAGGCGAATGCATTCGATCTCGCTGGGCGTGAGCGGCGTGTAGTCGCCTTCGCCGTGCGATTCCGAGCCGTCTGCGCCCTTGAACTGCTTGAGCGTCGGCAGTGCGCGGACGCGATCGCATTCCGCTTCGCCGCCGAGGATGTCGATGGTTTTGTCGATGCCGAGCTTGGACGACGGCGCGGTGGCGATCGTGAACCACAGATTGAAATCGTGATTGCGACGATAGTTCTGCGTGACGCCGGGATGCGCGTTGATCGTCGCTGCTGCCTGCTCGATGCGATCGTCGGCGACTTGCGCGGCCACGAGGCAGGAGCGGTAGCCGAGCGCGCGCATGTCGAAGTGCGCGCAGAGCTGCTTGATGATCCCATCGCGCTTGAGGCGCTCGGTGCGCTTGATCACTTCCTTCTCCGACATGTCGATCGACTGGCCGATCAACGCGTACGGCGTCGAAGAAAGAGGAATCTCTCCCTGCAGGGCACCCAGCAGCTCCCGATCCCGTTGATCAATGTCCTGCATAGTTCCTCAGTTGCGTCTTTGAGGTCGTGCGATGGGGTGAAGGAATTGTAGACCCAAATCACGCGCGCAAAACGAGCTTCGGAAAATCATCCGCGCTGAGTCTCGCATCACGATTCATGTTGTCAGCAGCCCACTGCCTATGCTCTTGTGCAGCCGCGACCGCGGCGCTGCGATCGAGGTTCTGGTAGTCCGGCGGAAACGGCGCGAGGCGCTTGAGTGCCGCATCGAAGAGCCGAACGGCGCCCCGCAACGTGCCGCGCTTCGCGTGGTGATACGCGGCGGCGAGTTGGATGAGACCCTGGTAGAACTCGACGAGATCGCCGTCGGCCTCGAGCCAGAGTTGCTCCCACGATTCGTGCGCCTCCCAGAATTCGGTGGAGTTGAAGTGGGCTACTCCTTCGGAGAAGTCAGAAGGCAGAGGGCAGAAGGCAGAAGTGTCGTCGTCGTCGCTCACTTCTGCCCTCTGCCTTCTGCCTTCTGCCCCGTCCCGTCAGTCGCCAGCGCGAGTGCCGCGCCTGAGCGTCTCGCACATCGCCGCAGTGAAGTCCGCGGTCGTGCCGACGCCGCCGATGTCGCGGGTGCGGTGTTCGTCACCGGAGTCGAGCACTTTCACGATCGCGTCGTCGATGCGCTTCGCGGCGCCCATCTCTCCGACGTGCTGCAGCATCAGCACCGACGACTTCAGCAGCGCGAGCGGATTCGCTTTGTTCTGGCCCGCGATGTCGGGCGCGCTGCCGTGCACCGCTTCGAAGACCGCGCCGTTCTCACCGATGTTCGCACCGGCGACGACGCCGAGTCCGCCGACGAGTCCCGCGGTCAGATCCGACACGATGTCGCCGTACAGGTTCTCGAGCAGCAGGATGTCGAACTGATTCGGATTCACGACGAGCTGCATGCAGAGGTTGTCCACGATGCGATCGTCGGCCTCGATGTTCGGATACTCCTTCGCCACGTTGCGGAAGCATTGCAGGAAGAGTCCGTCCGACAGCTTCATGATGTTCGCCTTGTGCACCGCCGTGACGCGCTTGCGTCCGTGCGTCCGCGCGTACTCGAAGGCGAACTTCGCGATGCGCGTCGACGCGCGCTCGGTGATGATCTTGATCGACTCCACGACGCCCGGCACCACCTCGTGCTCCAGCCCGCTGTACAAATCCTCGGTGTTCTCACGGACGACGATGAGGTCGATGTCCTCGTAGCGCGTGATGATGTTCGGCATCGACTTCACCGGCCGCAGGTTCGCGTAGAGGTCGAGCGTTTTGCGCAGGCGAACGTTGATCGACGAGAAGCCGGTGCCGACCGGCGTCGTGACCGGTCCCTTCAGCGCGACTTTGTTCCTGAGAATGGACTCGAGAACGTCGGCGGGCAGCGGATCGCCGAATCGCGAGATCGCTTCCGCGCCGACGAAGTACTTCTCCCACTCGACGTCGACGCCGGCGCATTCGATGATCGACACGACCGCCGCCGTGACCTCGGGGCCGATGCCGTCACCGGGAAGGAGCGTGATCTTGTGTTTGGCCATGGAAAATCCTTTCCGCCCGCTCGCGCGCTTCGGGCGCGTCGAACTCCATCGGCAGCAGTGCGGCGAGCGCACCATACTCCGGCAGCTCGTCGACGCAGCGTCGGACGCTCTCGAGCGTCGGCGGGATGAAATCGAGATACCACATGCGGCCGCGCGTGAGCGGCTGCTTGGAAAATGTGCCGAGGATCTTGATGGAGCGCTGCAGGAGCGTCTCGAAGTAGCGGCGGCGCATCGAACGGCGCTCGCCCTGCGGCAGCTCGCTGCGCGCGGGAAAGCCGTGCACGCGCCAGTCGGCGTAGTAGTCGATGAGCTCGAGCTCGGTGTCTTCGCCGAGGATGCGGGCGACGCCGCGGTCGCGAAGGAGCGAGGCGAGGTCGTAGGTGTCAGGACCCATTCTCAAGTCCTGATAGTCGATGAGATAAAGCTTGTCGTTAAAAATGTGAATATTTTGGCCGTGATAATCGCGATGACATAAAACGTACGGATGTCGCGAGATGTTATCGGCCAGTTTTCTGAGCAGCGGTTTTAGCGCCAGCGATACGTCGGAGCCGACGCCCATCAGCTTCTCGACGTAGAACTCGCGCGACATCTCCAGCTCGTTGAAGAAGAAGTCGCCGGTGAACGGTGAGTTGATGTCGACCGCGCCGGCCTTCTGAAAGTAGACCAGCAGCGTGATCGCCTTTTTGTACCAGACCACGCCTTCTTCCCGATCGCGATGCAGAAGATCGAACAGCGTCTGATCGCCGACGTCCTGCTGGAGCATCGCCGCGTCGTTGTGCTCGATCACCTTCGGGAGGTACGCGTGCTTCGAAGCCGCGCGATACGCATTGAGCACCCGCGTCAAATCGTGCCGCACCTCGGCCGGATACCAGGTGAGCATCGCCTGCGATCCATCCGCGCACGCGATGCGGTAGTAGACGCGCACCGAAGCGTCGCCGGTGAGACGCGAGGCGGACCAGCCGTCGCCGAGCCACGCGTTGAGTGCAGCGGTCGCTTCAGCGGGAAGGCTCATGGGCTTGCGGGAGGCCGGCTAGCGGCTGGCGGGAGCAAAGCGAAACTGTCCCGCAAGCCGCTGCCCGCTGGCCTATTTCGGTGCCGGACCCTTTTCGTCGTCTTTCGCGTCGCGGATCTTGATGCTGTCGATCGTCGTCGGGTTCGCCGGACGATCGCCGCCAGCCTTCGGCGCGTTCACGATCGTATCGGCGACGTCCATTCCCTTCGTCACCTGGCCGAAGACGCTGTACTTGCCGTCGAGCGACGGGTAGTCGGCGACCATGATGAAGAACTGCGACGACGCGCTGTTCGGATCGTTCGAGCGCGCCATCGAGAGGATGCCGCGCTTGTGTTTCACGGTGCTGAACTCGGCGTTCACCATCTGCGGCGCACCGCCGGTGCCCCACGTCGACGGCGGACCGGAGATCGTGTTCGGATCGCCGCCCTGAATCATGAAGTTCGGGATGACGCGGTGGAACTTCGTGCCGTTGTAGAAGCCCTTCTCCGCGAGATCGATGAAGTTCTTCACGTGGTTCGGTGCGACGTCGGGAAAGAAGCGGACGTCGATCTCGCCGGCGGACGTGTGGATCTCGGCGACTTTGTTCTCGTAATAGCTCATCGGTTTCTCCTCAGGAGGCGGCGGTGTCGTGGCGACAGCGGCGGCCTCCGTCGTGGCGCTTTCGGTCTTCGTGGCGTTGTCAGTGTTGCTGGCCGGCGCGCACGCAAAAAAGCCGAGCGCAATCGCGGCAAAGATGACGTTCTTCATCAAGAGTCGTCCTCCCTTCGGGCCGCGCATCGTATCAGTTCAGAGGAACGTGTCTACCTCTGCGGAATCGAGGGCGACACATCGGGCCGCGGCGCCTGCGCGCTCATCCGGATGTCGCCTTCCTCGGCGTACAGATTCACGCGCTCGCCCCCGCCGTTGACTTTGCCGGTGGCGTGAATGCGCGTGCGGCCGCCGATCTGATCGCGGCGCAGCGAGAGCCCCGCGAAATCGGAGTGGATCACGTTCGCGTCGGCGTCGGACGTCACGACGACCGCGTCGATGTCCGCGGCGAAGCGGGGACCGAGCTTGATGATGATGTTGCCGTCGGAAGTCTTCAGCTCGAGCGGAACGCTGCGCACGCTCGGATCGATGGTGATGGAGATGTCGCCGGACGGCGTGTCGGCGGTGACGCCGGCGCTCGTCGAGCGAACGATGATGTCGCCGCCGTCGCTGTGAAGCGTGAGCGGCGCGCCGGCGAAGAGAATGCGCACGAGACCGCCGCCGGTCGATGCGAACCCGCCGCCGCGCGCGGCGTTGACGAGAACGTCGCCCGCTTTTGTGCGGACATTGAGCGTACCGAAGACGTCGCCGAGCGACAGGGGGCCGCCGAGGGAGACGAGAGTGACGTCGCCTTTGACGAGGCCGAGGTGAATCTCGCCGGCGCCGGTGTCGATTTTCGCGGAGCCGAAGACCTGGCCGATGTCGACGCTGCCGAGCGACGTGCTGAACGTGTAGTCGCCCTGCACGAACGGCAGCTGAATGACGCGCGACAGCGGCGGCGGCGCGGTGTTCGTCGCCACGACCGTGTTGAACGTGCGCACCGGCTTCGCGTCATTCGGATTCCCACCTTTGCGCAGCAGCGCAACGGTGCCCATCAGCGACTGCGTCGTGATGGTCGGGCCGTGCGCGCCGTTCACGCCGCCGCGGAAGTTCGTTCCGTTCATGCGGCCCGTGACGGCGGCGAAGTTCGTGCGGAAGTCGCCGGCGATCGTCTGACCGATCCAGCGGAAGCTCGCGTCCGCGGGCACGATGACGTCGATGCGGCCGTTGACGGTCGTGAGTTGCGTGTTTCCGCGCGGACTGCCGTTCGAGCTGAAGACGATGTCGCCGTTCACGCTGTCGACCATCGCCGAGCCGGTGACGCTCTCGAGAATCACCGCGCCGTTCGTGCTCTTCACCGTGACGCTGCGGGTGAGGTTCGCGACGTGGATGCGCTCCGCCGACTGCGATCCGATCTTCACCAGCACGCTTTTCGGAACGCGGATGATGAAGTTGACCGACGACGACCATCGCGCGCTGCGCAGCGGCGGAAGCTGCGTCTTGAAGGCGCGGATGCGCGTGTCGCCGGACGTCAGAACCTGCGTTTGCTCGCGCGCTTCGGCGACGGCGGCGTCATCGACGCCGCGGACGATTTTCTGCGCGACGCACGTGACGAAGTTGTCGTCGGTGCCGACGACGTCGATGTTGCCGATCGGGTTCTCGATCCACACCGAGCCATCCGGCTCGATCGGGAGATCGACCTTCGTCGTCTCCGTGCCGCCAAACGTCGCCGCCCACGCCGATGCGGCGCAGAAGAGCGAAAGGATGATGAGATTTCGAGTGGTCTTCATTCAGGACGAATCTTGCTGAGTGTGCTCAACGCTTCCGCGGCTTTCACGCGGACGTAAAGGTTCTCGTCGTTTTGGGATGCTTTCTGGCGAAGCATGTCGATGGATGCCGGATCCAGCTGCTGTCCGCTCGACGCCATGCGCGCGAGCGCTTCGACAGCTTTGAGTCGTACGGCCGGATTCGGATCGCTCTTCAGCGCCTCGATCAGCGCGTCGCGCGTCGCCTCGGCCGTCACCGGCACGCGCGGCGCGAGTGAGTTGAGCGTGTCCGCAGCCTTAATGCGCACGCCTTCGTGCTGATCGTTGCGCAGCACTTTCGCGAGCGCCTGCGCGATCTCGGGATCGGCGTTGCCGGATTTCGAATAGGTGTCGCGCACCCAGTCGATCGTGCGCGAGCGCGACGGCGAGACGCGATCTTCGCTCTGCATGACGTACGAGAGCAGGCGAACCATGCTCTTGTCGGTCGGTGCGCCGGAGACGGTCATGTGCTGCGTGATGTCGAAGCCGAGGCTGATGGAGCCGTCGCTCGGATCGGCGTCGATGAATTGAACGTTCTCGATGTCGGGACGCCCTTCGATGTTCGGGCTCATCGTCTTCGAGGAGAGCGTGCGTGTCTCCGCGAGCGAATAGATCGGCGCGCTGACGGGAATGACGTTGCTGATTCTCGCTTCCTGTGAAGGAAGGACGATGCGCTGATCGCGATGTCCGGCGAAGTACGAACCGCCCGCGATGATGACGACGGCCGCAGCCTGCGCGAGCCACTTGAACGCCGGACGACGACGGAACGGAACGATGTTCGTCTGCGCGACTTCGCCCTGTCCGATCTCGGCGAGGAATTTCGCCTTCACGCGCGCGGGCGGCTCGACGCGCGGCATCTCGTCGAGAAGGCGCCACGTCTCGCGAACGCCGGCCCATTCGTCGCTGCAGGCGGCGCACGATTCGATGTGAGTGTGAGCGGCCTCGCGGCTGGCCGGGTCGAGCGACTCGGTCAACAGCAAGGGCATCGACTCTCTCATGGCAATGCAGTCAGACATCGGTCTCCTCCGCGCAGGTCTCCCACGAGCGCTTTTTTCAACGTCTCCATCGCCCGGAAGACGCGCGTCTTCACTGCTCCCTCACTACATCCGGAGATCTGCGCGATCTCCGCATACGAGAGCCCTTGGTATCGCGAGAGCAGAATCGCCTCGCGTTGTTCCGGCGTGAGCGCCTGGAGCGCGCGCCGGATCAGGTCTTCGTTCTCGCGCTGTTCGAGCGTCCGGTCGGGCGACAGCTCCGACGGCGCCGGCAAATTGATCAGCACGTCCTCGGCCTCTTTCGCTTTGTTGTCGGACTTTCTCAAATAGTCACGGCACCAGTTGGCGGTGATCGAGAAGAGCCACGTCGACAGCTTGGCGTCGCCTTGAAACTGATTCGCGTGTCTCATCATCTTCACGAACACTTCCTGAGTCGCGTCCTCAGCAGCCTCGGCGTTCTTCAGGAATCGAAGCGCGAAGTTGTAGATCCTCCCGCTGTAACGGTCGTAAATCTCAGACGCCGGGGAGAAGTCACCCGCCTGAACGATGCGCATCAGTTCCTGATCGCTCAGGTGTTTCATCTCCCCTGTTTCTCTCCTGTTCGACGGTGGCATGGCGGAAAGGTTACGGGTCGTCGAACAAGCGAGGGGGACGGTTCATTGCGAGGGGGAAGGGCTAGCGGGTTGCGGCTCGCGGGACAGTTAGTTCGAAGCCGCCACGTCCCGCTGGCCGACAGCCGCTGCCTCGATGCTCACCAGCACCAACGCAACCAGGTCGAGCATCAAGTAGAACACCTCGGTGTCCCCGAAGTTGAACTCGAACATCCCCGCGCACGTCAGCGCGGCGGTCACCGCGATCCCCGCCTCGGCCCACTTTCGCGCGGGCGAGTGCCACGCCCGGGCGCATTCGCGCACGACGAAGTAGAGGAAGAGGATGTACGCGGCGAGCGCAAGAACGCCGCGTTCGGCCCAGATCTGAATCACGTTGTTGTGCAGATGCGGGACTTTGAATCGCGGCGCGTCGGGACGGCGATAAAGCGGATACATCTCTTTTACGTTGCCCGGCCCGACGCCGAACAGCGGATAGTCGCGGATCATCTCGACGCCGGCCTGCACCATGCGAATGCGGTCGAGGTTCGACTCGACGCGCGGATTGAAGCTCGAGATCAACCGTCCGAACATGTCGAGCGGCATCAGCGACACGACGAGGATCAGCGCCGCGGTTGCGTAGACGATCCACCGCGGGCGCGGCAACACGAGCACGGCGAAGACCGCGAAGATCCACGCCAGCCACGCGCTTCGCGTGTACGTGAGCACGAGCGCGTACGTCGTCAGCGCCGCGGTTGCGAACATCCACCACTTCCGCTCGTGCAGCCAGAGGATGCCGAAGAGCAGCGAGAGCGGCAGCAGCAATCCCGAGTACGTGAGCACGTGCGTCGAGTTCCCGGTGATGCGATGCTCGAGATCGCGCTGATGGAGCGCGAAGAATTCGAAGAGTCCCGCCGACGCGATCCACACCGCGAACACCGCATGCGCGTACAGCGCGAGCCGCCGCATCCCGGGAACTTCGCGAAAGAGAATGATCGCCGCAACGAACAGGATGATCTTCGGAATGATCACCTGCCCGCCCATCTTCGGATGGCCCGGCAAGATCACGGAGATCGTCGTCGCCAGCGCATAAACCGCGAGCGGAAACTCGACGATGTGAAACGACAGCTTCGCTTCACGCCGCCAGATCGCCCACCCAAGCGTGAAGAAGCACCAGAACGCGCCGATCTCCGAACCGGCGGTGCGCGCTTGGAAGACTAGGTGGCCTAGGTAGAAGAAGCAGGATGCGTAGACGAGTGCTGAGTGACGAGTGATGAGTGATGAGTGATGAGTCTCGCTACTCATGACTCATCACTCGTTACGCATTACTTTCGATTAATTTTCGAACGCTTCCTCGACGAGCATGACCGGAATGTCGGAGACGATCGGATAGACGCGTTGGCACTTGACGCATTGCAGTCCGGACTCGACGACCGGCTCTTCGCCGCGAAACTTTTCGCGGTACTTGTCGCGTACCGAGGTGCGGCGATCGTCCGCTAAAGGGACGAGTTTCACCTCTTCCTTGTCGATGGGGCACGCCAGAATCTCGAGAAGCTCGTTGTCGATCGCCATTTGGCGCGAATTGTACACTTCGAACGGATTGCGCATTCTTCACCTCGCTGCAGGGAATCGATGGACCGGCGCCGCGGCGCCGGCGTTCGCCGAAGTCGAGGCGCTGCGCGCCGCCGGCGTCGACGCGCATTACGCGTACGTCGGCGGCTACAAGCTCGAAGCGAAGATCGGCCATCTCGACTTCGCGCACGCACTCATCGAGAAATCGCAGAACCCCGCCGCGTTCTCGCGCACCGTTCGCGCACTCACGGCGCTCGGCCATTTCGACTTCGTTCATGCTCATCTAACCTACGACCACTGGCTGGCGCGCTTCGTCGCGCGCCGCACCGGTGCGAGACTCGCGCGCACGTTCCACTCACGCCGCGTGCTTCGCAACGATCCATTCACGCGATCGCTGATTCGCTCGACGCGCGCGCTCTTCGTCATCAACGACACCTTCACGATTCGCGGGAGAGACGCGGCCTTCACGCCGCCGCCGATCGATCATCGTCAGTTCACTGCCGACGGCGGCGACGCGCGTTCGCTCTACGGAATCGATCGCGACACGCCGCTCGTCACGGTCATCGGAAAGCTCTCCCGCAACCGCGGCTTTGAAACGGCGCTACGCGCGTTCGCGTCCATCCGCGCGGCGATCCCGCGCGCGAAGATGATGATCATCGGACACGGCGAGCATCGTCCGGCGCTCGAGTCGCTCGCGCGCGAGCTCGCGATCGCGAACGACGTCGTCTGGGCCGGCTATCACGAGGACGATCTCGCCGATCACTATCGCGCGTCGGACATCCTCCTCTTCACCGCGCGCGGTTCGGACGAAGGGCATCGCGCGATCCTCGAGGCGATGGCGTGCGGCGTTCCGCCGGTCGCCGCGCCGATCGACGGCGTGCACGCGCTGCTCCGCGGATTCGAAAACGACTGCATCGCGCGCGACGACACGCCGGAGGGAATCGCGCAACGGTCCGTCACGCTTCTATCAAAGGCGCGGGAAATTCGCTCAGCGGTCGCTAAACACTCCATTCAATTCGGTTACACGGCCGCCGCGGCCCGCCTTCTCGCCTCTTATCGCCTTGCGTAATCGCTTTCGCCGGGTGCAGAATCGAGGTCGGTCCAACCCGCGTAATTTCGAGACACGGTGATGCAACCGCAATTCACGTTTGCAATCGCCGCCACGTTTGTCGGCCAGTTTCTTGGCGCCGGCATCATGGCGACGCTTTCCTACGCCTTCCATCGGCAGTATCGAAGGTCATACCTCGAACACTGGACGCTGGGATGGGCGTCGCTGGCGATTTGCCGTTTCGCGTGCGCGCTGGCGTTCTTTCTCGTCTCCGAACGGCACGAAGCCCCGGCGCATCCGCTGCGCCTCGCGGTCACGCTCGTCATCGGCGTCACCGATTACCTGCAAGTGGGCTGGTTCCTTTTCGGCGTTTATGAAATCGTCCGCCGCCGTCCGGTGCGCCTCGCCGCCGCGCGGCGCATCCTCATCGCGCTCGCCGTCATCGGCATCGCCACATCGCTGCTCTTCCTCGACGAGCCATCGTGGGCGATCAGCCGTTACTTCTCGCGCATCAGCGCACGCTCGGTGCTCGCATCGATCGGCTACGGCGCTGCCGCCGTCGCGCTCTGGCGAACCCGCACGCGTCGCCTCGGCGTCGGCTTTCCCGTCCTCGCCGCGGCGTTCTTCTTCAGCGCGCTTCAGGAACTGCACTACATCGCCATCGGATTCGAGTGGCTTCTCAGCGGCTCGCTCGCCGACTACTTCTACACGTCGGTCGGCTACATCGACTTCCTGCTGCAGTCGGTGCTCGCCGTCGGCATGATCGCGTGTCTCCTCGAGGACGAGCGCGAAGCCGCGGAGCTCGCGAGCGCCGAGATCGAGCACCTCGCGTATCACGACGCGCTGACCGGACTGCCGAATCGTCCGCTCTTCATCGATCGCCTGATCGTCAGCATCGCGCAGGCGTCGCGCTCGAAGTCGAAGCTTGCCGTCTTCTTCCTCGATCTCGATCGCTTCAAGGACATCAACGACTCCCTCGGCCACTCCGTCGGCGATCACTTGTTGAAAGCGGTGGCCGATCGCGTGCGCCGCTGCGTGCGCGAAGGCGACACGGTCGCGCGATTCGGCGGCGATGAGTTCACGCTGCTCGTGCCGCAGATCGAGAACATCGAAGACGCCGCGAAGATCGCGCAGAAGATCATCGAGACGCTCAAGATCCCGTTCAACGTTCACGACCGCGAGCTGTTCGTGACGACGAGCATCGGCATCAGCCTCCATCCGAACGACGGCCTCGATGCGGAGACGCTCGTGCGCAATGCCGACAGCGCGATGTATCGCGCAAAAGACACGGGCCGCGACAACTATCAGTTGTATGCGCCGGCGATGAACGCGCGCGCACTCGAGCGCCTCGCGCTCGAGAACATGCTGCGCCGCGCCATTCAGAATCACGAGCTCGTTCTCTACTACCAGCCCCTCATCGACGCGCGCTCCAAAACCATCCTCGGCGTCGAAGCGCTGATCCGCTGGCAGCATCCCGAGCTGGGAATGCTGTCGCCCGCGCACTTCATCTCCGTCGCGGAGTTGTCCGGTCTGATCATTCCGATCGGCGACTGGGTTTTGCAGACGGCGTGCGAACAGCTGCGCATCTGGCAGAAGAGGATCGATCGGCGTCTGACGGTGTCAGTGAATCTGTCCGCGCGCCAATTCTCGCAGCCCGATCTCACCGACAAGATCCGCAACGTTCTCGAACAGACCGATCTCGATCCGCACTCGCTCGAGCTCGAGATCACCGAGAGCAACGCGATGCAGAACGCCGAGAATACGATTCACACGCTGCGCGAGCTGAAGCAGATCGGCGTGCGCATCTCGATGGACGACTTCGGCACCGGCTACTCGTCGCTCAACTATCTCAAGCGATTCCCGATCGACACCCTGAAGCTCGATCAGATGTTCGTGCGCGACGTGAACGACGATCCGTCGAGCGCGGCGATCGTGAGCGCGGTGATCGCGATGTCGCACAGCCTCGCGCTGGAAGTGGTGGCCGAGGGAGTGGAGACGGAGGCGCAGCTGCAGTTTTTGCAGAAGCAGCGCTGCGATCGCATTCAGGGATTCCTCTTCAGCGAGCCGATGGCCGCCGCGGAGCTCGAGCCGTATCTAATCGAGAGTGCGGAGGACAGCACGAACGGGGCTCGCGTCGCCGCCGCGAATGCGAAGCGGTAGCGCGATCAGTTCGTAAGCGCCTTCCGCGACGCCGTCGAGCACGATGCCTTCGAGGCTGGCGATCTTCTTCGACGCGAGCAACTGATGAACGTCGAGCGTCTGCGGGTGATCGACGGAAGCCGTGTCGATTCCGACGAGCACGATGCCTTGGAGTGCGTCGATCAACTCCGGTGAAAGCCACGCGCGTTCGCGATTCGTGCGAAAGAGCACGCGCGGCGCGTCGATCGTCTTCGCAACGAGGTGCCGCGGCTCGATGCAGTCGGCGTCGATCTGAATCACGTTGCAGCGCCCGACGAAAATCTCGAGCGGCCACGAAGTGATGTCGCCACCATCCGGCAGCATGTGATTCGGCGCATCGACATGCGCGCCGGCGTGAAGCGTCGTGCTGATCGACGAACCGCTGCAAACGAACGGCTCGTCGCCCGGCCAGACGGCCATCGCGTTGTGAAGGATGGGCGAGATGTCGATGATCACTTCGCGGCCGCGATCACTTTCAGCTCGACATCGATCGGCGTCGGCAGCGAGTCGACGCCGACCGTCGTGCGCGTCGGCTGCACGTGCGCAAAGTACTCGGCGTAGACCTTGTTGAAGCGATCGAAGTCGCCCTTCATGTCGGTAAGATAGACCGTGACGTCGAGGACTTTATCGAGCGAGCTGCCGGCGTCTTCGAGGATGACGCGGATGTTCTCGATGCACGCGCGCGTCTGCGCCTCGATGTCTTTCGGAATCTCGCCGGTCTGCGGATGCCGCGGTCCGATGCCGGACAGAAACAGCAAGTCGCCGACGCGGCGCGCGTGCGGATACGGCCCGACCGGTTTCGGCGCGCGATCGGTCCTGATCACGTCGGGCAGTTCAGGCGTGTGCTCGATCCACTCCGGCGCGGGCGGCGGCTCCGCCATCACGTTGTGCGTCTCGAGTCCCGTTCCGACTTCTTCCGCGGCGACGATCGGAGCTCCTTCGTCGAACTCCTTCTCCCACTCGATCTCTTTGTTCGGATTCGGCGTCAGCTCGACGATGCCGCATCCCGTTCCCCACACCGGCGCGTATTCCCACACTTTGCCGTCGTAGAGATTCGTCTCACCGCAAAGCGACGCGAGCCACCAGATGCCTTTGAATCCCATGTCGGCGTTCGCTTCGCGTCCGAATTCGCGCGCGACCTGCGCGACGTCTTCGAGCCGCCCTTCGCCGAGCATCTCCAGGATCTTGCGATTCCATTCGTCGTCTTTCTGCGACGAGATTCGATCGTGCGCAGGATCGATGTCCGCGACTTCGTAACGGTTCGACAGGTTCGTAACGAGCACGACGATCGTGCGCTTGCCGTAAGCATCGATCGCCTCCCGCCCCGCCCGCCCGAGCGTGCGCGTCTCCTCGCGTTCCGCGTAGATGTTGCACGACACGACGGACGCCGGAACGGCGTTGTTCGGATTGAGCAGCTTCAACGCGACGACGGTGCCGGTGTCGACCGGGAAGCCGTGATAGTCGACGGTGGAAGCCTGCAACCCATGCGCGCGCGCGGCGGCGCAGTATCGCTTCCCAAATTCAGGATCGACGCGAAATTCGTAAGGGATCTCGCCGAACTGATACCAGTTCTGATCGACGAGCACCCATTTCGGCTTTTCGGCGATTTGAAAGAGATGGCCGATGACCGAGAACCATTGCGTGGAGTAGAGAAGGATCAACTCCGCGCCCGATTTTTCGATCTCGCGTCCGATGTGTTCGTACGCTTGCTTCAACGAACCCCAACCAAGGTTTTGATCCGGGGCGAGGAGAACGTGCGGCTGGCCCGGCACGACGTAGATCTTTTCGATCAAGCCATCGCTCCTTGCGTCGTCGCTTCGCCCTTTTTCTGCGGATCCCAACCAACCACCGCGTTCCCCGTCCCGATCACCGTCCAATATCCGAAGACCTCACCCGGATAATCCGGGAATCCCAGCGCCGACAACATCCACGCCAGCGACCCCGCCTTCACTTCGCTCACTGCGTGATCCATGAACTCCGGCAGGATCGCGACGAGCTCGCGCGTTTTGCCGCGGCGCATCAGGTCGATCACTTTCATGTCCCACAGATATCCGCTGTGCTCGTAGACGTGCTCGCGCGACATGTCTTCCGGGATGTCCGACTCCGTCGTGAAGTGGCGGTGCGAGAGCGTGTTCGATGCGAGGAGCACGGCGCGGCGCCCGCTCTTTTCGATCGCGCGTCTCGTCGCTTCGCCGAGGGCGATCATCTGGGCCTGACCCATCTCGTTGGAGAAGTAATACGGCGAGTTGTTCGATGAGATCCCGACGATCGGAATGTCCCATTCGGGATTCATCATGTGGCACGACACGATCGTGCCGTAGTCGACACGGAAGTTCGGGTTGCGCATCATCTTCGTGATGAGCCCCATCTGCTTTCCTTCTTCCGCGATCAGCTCCGCGAGCTCGACGTCGACTTTGATGTCGTACTTGTAGCGAAAGAGATTCGGGAAGATCGGATCGACCGACAGGCCGTGAAACTCGGGAATGCCGAGGAAGTGGTGACCGATGACGGTTTGCCAGTGCGGCGAGTGCACGAGGAACACGTCCGGCTTCTTGGCGAGGAAGTGTTTGCGCGCGCGCTCGTAGCCCCAGCGCAGCATCTCCCAGCCGCACTCCGACTTCGGTTCGTTGCGCCAATGATTCTCGCCGTAGACGATGTGCGGTGGATGTGGCGCAAGAAGACCGCCGATGATCTCTCCCAT
>Ga0207687_10000423_pt1 | contig 28700 bp, 37 predicted proteins | sample KBSM54metaG_FD_184399 | JGI IMG/M metagenome (GOLD analysis project Ga0207687, IMG submission 184399) | Miscanthus rhizosphere microbial communities from Kellogg Biological Station, Michigan, USA - KBS M5-4 metaG (SPAdes) (version 2) | ecosystem: Host-associated > Plants > Roots > Rhizosphere >...
AGCTCGGGAATTCGATGACGACGAAGCGATGGAATTTCTCCGGGCCCTCAAGGATCTTGAACTTGCCGCCACGCGCCAGGAACGTGCCGCCGAATTTCCCGATGATGGCCGGCGCCAGCTCGGCGTACTTCTTGTATTGCTCGGGGTCGTTGACCTTCGCGCGCGCGACCCAATAGGCGACCATCTCATCCTCCATGCCAACCGTGAGCGTCTCTGCCAGGGCTAACGCGCATTATTGCTGCGAGGTTCGCAATTGTCTCGCGCGAACAGTTCGGCCCATGCCGAACTGTTTTCGATTGATATGCTTCCGGTATCAGCGATACGGTTAAGGATGGTCGCGGCGGCCAATCTGGTGGAAGTTGCCGCTCTCGTGGGTGACACTGCGCGAGCGACGATGCTTAACGCCCTTATGGGCGGCCAGTCGCTGACGGCTTCTGAGCTTGCTTACTGCGCCAATGTCTCTCGCTCGACGGCGAGCGGCCACCTGAGCAAGCTGGTTGCCGCGCGGCTTTTGACTGTCACTCACAAGCGCCGCTTCAGCTATTATCGGATCGCGTCCCCCTTGGTCGCGACAATGCTGGAGAGCATCAAGGTCGTCGCCGCCATAGAGGTGCCACCCCGCCGTCAGCCGCGGTCGGCAAACGACGACGCACTCCGTTTTGCCCGAAGTTGCTACGATCACCTGGCCGGCCAGGTCGGGGTCGCTGTTACCGATGCTCTTGTGGCCATGGGGCACATCGTGCTCACCGATGAAGGCGGCGAAGTCACGTCTTCGGGCGAGCGTTTCTTTTCCGCGTTCGGCGTTGATCTGAGGCCGCGGACCCGGCGGCTTTTCTGCCAGTCTTGTCTCGACTGGAGCGAGCGTCGTTACCACCTCAAGGGACTCGTCGGCGCCCGGATTCTGGATCGTCTGTTGGAGCTCGGATGGCTCAAATGTGCGCCGGGCATCCGTGCACTCCAACTGACGCCGGCTGGAAAAGCGGGCTTGTCCGAGACCTTCCGGATCGAGATCAACAACGAGCATGTCGCAACCGGTCGATTATTCGACCCACGGCGACTGACGGCTTAGGCCGAGCGAAGCGTCATCTCGCGCAAATGCGGCAGGTCACCGCTGATCGGCGCTGCGCCGGGCTGTTCGACAAAGAGGCCGCCGGGAAGGCGGCTTCTTTGTTTCGGCAACCTTTGCGTGCTGCCTAACCCACAGCCGGCTCTTTCCCATTGCCAGTTTGAGCCGATACGATGCCGTGTTCAGAGGGGCCGATGAGACGACGCGATTTCATTTCGCTTTTGGGCGGTGCGGTGACCGTGTAGCCACTGGCCGGACGCGCGCAGCAGCCGGCGATGCCGATGATCGGGTTCTTGAGCAGCGGGTCACCGCGTCCGTATCAGCATCTGGTGGCCGGCTTTCAACAGGGCTTGAAAGAAACCGGTTATGTCGAGGGCCAGAATGTCGCGATCGAATACCGGTGGGCGGAGGGTCACAATGATCGACTACCGGGGATGGCGGCCGATCTGGTCCGCCGCAAGGTGAATGTAGTTGCCGCGTTGACTACTCCTGCTGCATTGGCGGCAGAAGCAGCAACCACAACGATTCCCATTATCTTCGATACGGCCGGTGACCCGGTGAGGCTCGGCCTCGTGGCGAGCCTGAACCGGCCCGGCCGGAACGTCACCGGTGTCGCCTGGTTGGGCTCCGAGTTGGTGGCGAAACGATTGGGGCTGCTGCGCGATTTAATACCTAAAGTCACGCTGATCGGTTTGCTTGTAAACCCGAACGATCCAAGGATGAAGACCCAAACGAAAGACATGCAGGAGGCTGCGCACGGACTGGGTTTGCAGATCCATATTTTGAATGCCACCAGCGAAGGAGAAATCAATTCAGCGTTTGCAAAACTGGCGGAACTCAGGGCAGGGGCGCTTATCGTCGGAACGGGCGAGCTATTCAATAGCCGGCCTGAACAAATCGTAAGCCTGGCGGCGCGACAGGGAATGCCTGCGATTTATCAGGCCCGCGAGTTCGTCGCAGCTGGCGGTCTGATGAGTTACGGAGCCAGCCGGGCCGATGCTTACCGGCAAGCCGGCCTCTACACCGGCCGTGTTCTCAAGGGCGACAAGCCCGCCGACCTGCCGGTTTTGCAATCAACCAAGTTTGAATTTGTCATCAATTTGAAGACTGCGAAGGCACTCGGCCTCACTGTGCCGCCGAGCCTGATCTCCATAGTGGACGAGGTGATCGAGTAGACAATTTTGAAGCGGCTTGTTTGCAAAGTTCGGCCATGCAGTCATAACGGAACGACACGGAGTTGGTTCGACTTCGTTATTATATTGTGCGGTCTGCGCCGCTCGTCACATCGTTCAGAACAGCGCTTGAGCCAATGCCCTGTGCGCCCGGGCTTGTTTCGTTGCTGTGCCCGGACCAATAGATGGCGCCAAAGATGAACATCGCGATGACGACAGCAATTCCCGCCCAACCAACGGCTCCTACGCCATTGAGATTGGGACTGTCCGGTCGATAGCTCGCCGGAAGATTGGTGGGCAACTTAGTGCACCATCCTCTGTTTGCAACATTCAACAAATGCATACCCCGCGATCCGCGTTCCGTTTGGGGGACTTACCGTTCGAAGAAAATTTCGCGGCTGTGGGAACTCATGAGGTGACGAGGTCACCGGTCTGCTGAAAAGTCGCAGCAAATTGGCCCGGCAGAAGCCGCATAGGAAGACCGCGTCACCCGTTTGGTAATCGCACCAACCTTGTCGGGCGTTCATTTGGGCGTAGCCCAAGGAACATTCGCGGGCGAGGACGCGTTGGCCGGTAAATCCGAGGAGGAACCGCTTTCGTGTCTCGTTCTCTGGGCGAGCTTTCACAACTATCCTGGGATCGGGAGAGCGCGCGACGTTCCAGCCAAATGGGGCGCGTTGCGTTCGCCGTACCCGGGAATCTCGCGACGCCGACCGGAGGCTATCGCTATGACCGGCGCATCATCCAGGAGCTGCGGCGGCTGCGTTGGCAGGTGGACGTCCTGAACCTGGGAGAGGGGTTTCCGTTTCCGAGCGTCGCACAGCGCGCGATCGCGCTGGCGATATTGTCGGCGGTGCCGCACGGCTGTCCCATTATTCTCGATGGGCTTGCCTTCGGAGCACTCCCCGAGGCCGGTGCACTCCGGTTCCGCACCCCGCTCGTCGCGCTCGTGCACCTGCCTCTTGCTCTCGATCCCGGTATCGACATCACGCAGGCGGAGCTCTTCCGCGACAGCGAGCGTGCCGCGCTCAATACTGCCGCGCGCGTTGTGACCACGAGCGAGGCAACCGGCCGGCTTCTCGTTTCCGACTACGGCGTTCCGATTCAGCGCATTCGCGTTGCGCGCCCCGGCAACGATCCGGTTCCGCAGGCGAGCGGCAGTACCGACGGCATCGTCCGGCTTGTATCGATTGGCTCGATCGTACCGGGCAAGGGTTACGACGTATTGATCGCGGCGATGGCCAGAATTGCCGACTTGCCTTGGCGATTGATCATTGCCGGCGACCGGACCCGCAGCCCGGAGGTCGCGACACGGCTCGACAATGACATCGAGGCGTACGGCCTCGCTGAGCGGGTGACGGTGCTCGGCGCTGTTTTGCCCGAACGCGTCATGGAGCTTTACCGGACATCCGACATATTTGTGTTCGCCTCACGTTACGAGAGCTATGGCATGGCTCTTGCTGAAGCGATCGCGCATGGATTGCCGGTGGTATCCACCAGGGTGGGTGCGATCTCCGACACACTATTCGCCGGCGCCTGCCTGTTGGTGCCTCCGGACGACGTGGCTGCTCTGGCGCGGGCGCTTCGCCGTTTAATCAGCGACCAGGGGGAACGCCAACGATTTGCCGCCAATGCGCGCGCGGCTGCCGCACATCTCCCCCGCTGGAGCGAGTCCGCCCGGCTGTTTTCGCGTGCGATCGAGGCCTGCGCTTTATAAATTTGCCATCTCTGTGAACCGCCTTACACGCGGAACGCGGGCGAAATCCCAGATTGTGACCATGAGACACCTTGCTCCAAGCGATTGGAGGTGCCTATGGCGAAAGTTTTTACAGACCGGACGAGCCGGACCGCGATCGACGCGCGTATCGCCGAAGAACGGCGGAACCCGGTCGAAAGCTGGAACGAGCTGACGGCCGCGCGGGAGGATAACGATCTGTCCTTCGACAAGGTCGAGTACGAGATAAAGCCCGCGAAGTGGCCCTGGTTGGTCCACATCATTTGAACGAAAGCTCTAGCGGACAACGCCAATTTCTGCTTTCGGGGTAAAGCAGACGACGTAATGCCCGTCACCGCGGCCGATGCACCGGACCCTCGACCTGGGCACGCAATCGCGCCTCGCTTTCGCGCAGCGCTTCCGTGGTCCGGGCCCGCTCGACAACGTCGGCGGCTTGCCGCGCCAGAATATCAAAACGCCGCAGCTCGCTTTCGCTGGGATAATGCGGTTGACGCCAGTGGGTCGACAGCATGCCGATCAGGCGGCCATCACGGGAAATAAGCGGCGTGCTCTGCGCAGCCCCCATGCCGGCCTGCAGGTAGGCCTCGCGATCCGGCGTGCCTGCCATGAAGGGACAGGTTTCCACATCGGACGCGATCGCCCGCTTCCGAGTTCGAAGCGCTTCACCGCACGTACACCCGGAATCGGCGCGCACCCATTCCCAGAATTTGACCGCCTCCGGGTCGAACCCGCGGGAGGCCAGCAGCCGAAGTTCGCCACCCGTGCCGCGCTCCGGATAAAGCATCTGCATGCTGGCAAAATCAGACCTCAGGATCGCCGCGGCAGCTTCGGCGAGCTTGTGATAGAGCCGGTCCGTGGGCTCCTGGTCATGGATGAGCTCGGTTGCGACAGCCTGCAACAACTGCGTGGCTTCCAGCTCAGCGGACAGATCGGCCTGGCTTCCGCGCCACGCCCGCTCAAGCTCTTGCCGCCTGGTGACATCGACCGTGCAACAGCGTGTATTCACAAATTCGCCGTTGACGAAACGCGCACTCGAGCTGATCTCGACGTCCTTGATTGACCCATCTTTGGCACGAAGCTTCGACGGATATTTGCTGAGCTTTTCGCCACGCCTCAACCTCGTCAGGATGTCGTCGATGGTCGAATGATCGACATGAAATTCAACGATGTTGCGGCCGACATAGTCCTCGCGCGCAAAACCGAGCAGCTCCAGCTCAGCGTCGTTGGCACGAACAATCGTTCCGTCCTGCGCCACCAGATGCAGCGGCACGCTCACATTGTCGAAAAAATCCGCGAGCTCGTTCTCACTGACCCGTAACTGGTTTTCGACCTGCTTGCGCTCGGATATGTCGTGAAAGCAATTGATCGCTCCCGTCACCGTCCCGGTTGCGTCTTTCAGCGCCGTGATGTTGACCAGTACCGTGATGCGGGAACCGTCCGGACGCTCGACGACCACTTCTTGGTTGCAAACCGGCTCGCCGGTTCGCAAAACTTCGACGATCGGGAACGCCGCGTGTGGAAGAGGGCCGCCATCGAGCCGATACAGCCGGTGAGAACCGCAAAACCGCTCGGATGAATCGCCGATCTTCGGCGTGCGGCCCCAAAGCTCGGCGGCGCGCCGGTTATATCTTACGATTTTGCCGTCACGGTCACAGACATAAATGGCGGCGGGTAAAATGTCCCAGAGCGAATCCGGGATCTCGGCCGGCCCATCTCGCAAAGGGTCGGTCAGAGCAACTGTGTGGGTGAGATCCATCGCGCCAATATAGCGTTGATCCATCGCGTTCGCTACGGCCGTGCGAACAAGAAAGGCCCTGGTGGCGGGCTAGCGTATTAACTCCCGCGCAATCCGCAGCCAGGTTTCCGCGACGTGATCGAGCATGATCTGGATGGGAGGAGATTTTGCAGCGCTTGCAAGCCGACGGCATTCGGCCGCCTTGTCGTGGCAGAAATCACCGTCCAAATCAGCGTTCTCAGGTGCCATCAGATAGCCAAGCGCTCAGGGGACCGATGGTTCCCCACTACTGAGTAATCTTGCAAGAGAGTGTCAAATGACACTCGTCACGAGGGCGCAGTGACGGGCCGGCTGACGCCAATTATGAGCGAGACTTCTGGCGGCGCCGATCCCCTCGGTCACCTTCGCCACTCTTAACTGTGGTCTTGGCGCGTTGGCGCCGGTCTGCGGCCAGCGCGCGTCCCACGTCGTCCTGTGACTTGGTGAACTTGCCGCCCTTCCTGCGAACGTATCGTTTGTCGCGTTTATGCGGCTCGATGAGCGTGCGCGGCATCGCTTAGTGCCAGATGAGAAAAAGTAAAATGATGATTGGAATCGGAATGCCGAGCAACCAAAGAAGTATGCCTCGTCCCATGAGTCGTCTCCATCGTTGTCGAAGACAACGGTGAAAACGTATTACAGTTCCAGAAGAGTTCGGCGAACCGGCGGATTACGATGCGATCAAGCTATGGAAGTTCGCGGTGAGCTGATTGCTTTCCCGCAGAGGCGCAACAAGAAACCCGGGCAGCAAAAGGCCGCGCCGAAATATTCGGCGCGGCCGCATGTCCCGCACTGCGTGGGATCAGAACTCTGTCCAATGTTTATAGGGAGCGTTGGACCTGTAGCCCGGCTGGTAAGCATAACCCGGCTGGTAGGCATAGCTGCTGTTGAATTCGTAATCGGAGGGACCCACGCCACCATAGTAAGCGTAGGGACCGCCATAGCCGTAGCCGCCGTAAACTGGTCCCGAAGCATAACCGTAACCGTAGTAAGGCCGTGACGCGATGGCCGCTCCCAGAGCAAGTCCGCCGACAACGGCGCCGGCAGCGACTGGAGCCCGCCACCCATAACCGTATCCGCGCCAGCGGGCGTCGGCCTGGTTCGGAATGGCAACCGCCGCGAGCGCAATCATTGCAGCGGACGCGAGTGCGATCTGTTTCGTTGTCATGACAACTGCCTCCGTTTTGGCTGTTGCCGAAAACGTCGCGCTAAAAACTTCCTGCGGCGTTGATTTAGGTCAATGGTCACAGCAACGTGACATGCGGCGGTAATTTTCGCGCATTGACGCGGTGATCAAACAGGCGATGTGACGGCGGGGCTGGCGAGCTTTGGCGGTCGCGAACTGTTGATGATGATGACGCCTGGAAGGGTAATAAGATCGGGGCCGCTCGCTTCCCCGAGCGCGCGGCCCCGATCTCTAATCCCCCCACCCGTCCCCAAGAGAGGTCGGGGTCGCGACATTCCTACAAGGAATCGTGACCCACTGGTGGTCACAAATAGTGTCCGTCGCCAAATTCCTGAGCACTGTTGCCTTGACGGCACAGGATCAGCGGTGCGCCGCTACGGTTCTACCGTTCTTGATCCGCCGCGCGAAATGGTCACGAACGCGATACAGAATGGCCGTGCGTCGATGCCAAACGTCTGCTCGGCGAGGGCGGCGGCAGGTATCCGCGTGAGGGGGCGGCGATCTTTGCTTTGACACATCACAGAGAATCGGGCTCGGCATAGGTCGAACCGGCACGGAGCGCTGCATGTCGACCTCTTCTCCGGTACGCACTCGACAACCACGCCGTCCGTCACGTCCGTCGCAAGCGGGGAGCGACCGGCCCCCGCGCGATGCGAGTGTCGTTGCCAGGTCAATTCTGCTGGTCGTTGCGGCCGGGTCGGTGATCGCAACCAGCAACTATTTCGCGTACATGATCGGACGTAAGCAAGTGACCTATGAAGAATTGCGCAGGCAGGTCGACCTGGTTGCTCAGTTCATCGACCAGAAGCGGGTCGAAGAGGAACCCGCACCCGTCGCGTTGAAGCAGCGGCAGGAGAGGCTGGAGCAAAATGCGTCGGGCCTCACCGGCCTGACGACGAGCACGATCAACGGGAAGACAACTGCCATTGCGCCCGAGCGGGCGCCTGCCATCCCCGCGGCGCTGTTTGATGACACGGCCGTCGCGCGGCCGGACCATGAGGTGCGCTCGCAGCCGCCGAATGCGATAACAAAACATCGCGACATGAAACGCCGGCAGAAGGTCTCCCCGGCATCAGCGGCAGCAAAACGGGCTCCGGCCGAGCCGGCGATTGCCGCGCAACCCGGTCAATCAACAACTGCGACGGCTACACCGGACGTGGGGCTCGCCGGTCAATAACGCGCAGGTGAGGCGCGGTTCGTCGCCGAATGTCTGCGTTCAGGGATCGACGCTCACCATCGGCCGGGCCAGTTTACCCCGGGCGCATAGGGATCGTCGCGACTATACAAATACAGGTCGCGGCCATACGGACGGATCGCCGAACCGGAATTTGCTAAGCCGTTGGACTCTTCCGCGCGCGATTGCGATTTCAAGCCACTCTTCGTGTCGGACATCCGCTTGGCGGCAAAACTCGGGCCCGAAACCGCGAGCAATAATCCGGCAGCAATTGCGAAGACGTGAGATCGTGTCATGGTTTACCTCCTGACGGCTTTCGTCAGAACGGCGAAAACGTTGCGCACTGCCTGCAACCGCTGTCGAGTCATTTGTCCGTTACTCGTGCAACACGGAATGTCCGGAAAAGCGGACTTGGATCCATCAACATTTCTGGCCGATCGACGTTAGACGCGTCACGCCGCCGGGCGAGTCATGTGTGCCGGTAACAGGGAACCATAACGTTCGTATCAAGCTTTACAGAGGTGGCAGATGTCGAAAGGCGTGAGGGCGAACATGAAACACATGAACCAGATGGCGACGCTTGGCCTTACTCTGGGGTTGGCGATTGCGGTTGCCGCTGCGGGCGCGCACGCGTTGACACAGGAGGCGGACGCCACCAGCAAGGCGTTTATCAAGACCGCGATCGAGGGTAACAACACCGGAATCGATCTGGGGAAGCGCGCGCTGAGCAAAGGCCAGAGCAACGCCATAAAGCAATTCGGCCAGACATTGGTCACTGATCGCCAAAAAGTGAACGAGGAGGCCAAGACCGCCGCCAACGCCGTGGGCGTAAAGCCCCCCGACGCGACCCTCGTCACGATCGCCACGCTGGCGAAGCTCAATGCGCAGTCCGGAACTGCGTTTGACCGCTCATTGATCGAGGCAATGGTTTCCGACCATCGGAAAGACATCAAGGCGTATCAGGAGCAATCCGGCAAGGACAATGCGGTCGGCCAGTACGCCAAGCAGACCCTGCCCACATTGCAGAAGCATCTGCAGGAAGCCGAGCGGATCCAACAGCAGCTCAACGAGACCACCGGCAGCAATCGTCGTTAGCGCGGCGGCAAACGCTCAAAAGTCTGCAAGCCATCCGGAATGACATGGAAGGGCTGTTTGTCGACAGCGTAGATCGCCATTTGAGGCGCGCCGAATAGTCCCGGATCATCAAGTGTGCCGACCTTCAGGACGATCAGCGGCAGACCCCGTGGTCGCGTCGTCAAATGGGTCCCGCATTCGCCACAGAACTCACGCGTCACCGGGCTTTCGAGATCGGAACGCGAGAATTTGCGCGGTTCGCCGCTTGTGTAACGAAAGCCCTGCGGCGCCACGAGCATGAACATGTTCGGTGCGCCACCGGTGATGTACTGGCATTCGCGGCAATGGCATTGCGCCTTGAGCCGAGGTTCGCCTTCGGCGACGTAGCGAATTTTACGGCAATAGCACCCGCCTTCGAATTTCATGGGTAAGACCCTCCAAACGCGCAAGGCATCCGATACATCAATGCGCGGCTCGCGCTCCACTTATTGCGCCGGCGCCCCGATGGCTACCGGGCGGACGGGTGAACCCGAGTTGCCCTGAGCGCGCAGCGGCAGGATCATCGTGCAAGACACCCAGACCTTGTCGTTGGCCAGCGCGCCGAGACTGGCGTTCTGAATCTGATAGATGCCCGCTTGCGTCAGATTGTGGTGATGGATGGCAAACGGAGTATTCGGAGGCGTGCCGGCCGGTGGGGCCGCCTTGCCTTGCAGGAAGCCGTCCGCCACCGGATCGGTAAACGGGTTGTCGAGCGCGAGCAGGACGACCTGCTTGTCTTCGATGTATTTGGCGGCGTCGTAAGCGAGCCCGGGACCTTTTGTGTAGTAGAATTTCTCGGTGTCGGGATCTTTCCAGTTGTCGCCCCAGCCGGTGTAAATGTAGAGCACATCGCCGGGCAGCAGCCCGCGATTTTGCAGCCCCTGCGCCTGCAGCATTCCTTCGATGTCCTTGGCGGTGACGATGTCGCCCGGCTTCATCGCAGCGCCCTTGCCGAGATACGTCTTTGCATCGAGCAGCACCGCGGTGGTGACAATCGGTGGCACTTTCTCGATGCCAAGCTTCTGCAGGGGAGAGTCGGGTGTGGGTTTGATGTCGGACTGCTTGTAACCGCCGTAATAGCGGGCCTTGTCAGCCGGGAAATCGCCCTTGCCATCCCAGGGTTCGGGCAGCACCGCAAAATGCCCAATGGCGTCCATCTGCGTACCCTGGGCGCCGGGCTCTCCGCTCACTGTCTCCTCGCCGTTGAAGGCATGGACAGTGCCCGGAATGCCGACTGTCGGCCGATATTTGTCGCGCAGCGGCACACCGAACGGCGATTGCGGCATGGTATTCGAGCGCAGGTGTGAAATTTCATACGATTTGGATCGGGGGTTTGCGAGAGATTGCGCGCAACGCTGCCAGGTGGCGGAGCCGAGCGTATTGGCCATCCCGATTTCGTCGCCTTGTCCCCATCGTGACGGGGCGGTGGTGTTTTGCGCTTCGGCACCTGAGACCAGCGCGCCAAGGGCCGCGAGCGCGCATATAAAACGCGAAGTCAACATCATTCGCCTCCCATGATAGTCGTCGCGTACGGAGCGAGATCGCGCCGTGCCGCTCGGCACGCACGTCGTGAAGCTCGGGCCCATGATGGCGCCGAATGGGACTAGCGACAAGGACTTGCCACGACCGGGGGTAAAGCGGACATGCCATTTTGCGCTGCAAATGTCCGCTTCTGACCCAAAGCGGACATTCTCAGCGTCCTGTCGAATCGTCCGCCTTGTCATTGGGCTTTGCTGGGGCATTAAGGACCGCTGTACACGCCGGCGGCAAATCCTTCAGCTTTAGACCGCTGGTTGATGAGGGAGCGAGATCCGGAATTTTCAAACGCAAGATCCAATCAGCAAACCAGGACTTCAAAGATTTGTCCTCGCAGTGATCGCCCGCCGGCACCGGTGGCTGGGGACGACAATCCGGCGAGTCAGTCGGACATTTAAGCCGTACGTGGATGTGGTCGGCGTGACCATACCAAGGGCGCACTTTAGACATCCAAGTTTTGTCGCGCTCGCCCTGGACCCGACAGAGTTCTTTTTTTATCGCGGCATTGACAAGGACCCGTTCAACTTCGGGTTGCTCAGCCGCTGTTCGGATGAAAGCTACGTCAGCAGAAGTCCACTTTTTACGATCGACATCTTTGCCATTCGCGGCGACCAGATCGAGAGCCACAATCTTATCGCGCTCGTCTTGGTTCAATACATGGTCCGGCATCGGCATGAACCAAATATCGACGTCCAACCCGACTTGGTGGCTTTTATGTCCGAACGGAAGCGGGCCACCGCGAGGTTGGGCCATATCGCCAACCAAGATTCCGTGCCGGCCTGTGGCTTTGGCAGCTAGCGGAGCGAACCGCTCCAAGAATTTAACCAGCTCCGGGTGCCCCCAATTACGATTCCGAGATACTCGCACCACCTGCCATGTCGGCCCGGTAGTCGGCAGTTCAACACCTCCTTGAAGGCAACCACGCGGATAATAACCGATCGCCATGGCCTCGCCGAGGCTCGGGAGTTTCTTTTCAGAAAATAAGACGTTCGCGGGTTTTGAGCTTTGTCCTTTTTCCAGGTCAGGGTTCTTAAAAGGGTTCTTCGGAGGCAACGGTACCGGCGTCGAAGCCGCGAATGCGGCGGTATACGAGATCGCGATTGACAATACTGCTGCAAGAACAGCGAGTTCTCGGCGCATTTTTGTCTTGCTCGACGGAAAGAGCGGTCACGCTCTCCTTTTTGCCTTCAATGCTTTTAACGCCTTGGCGCAACCGACGCTCACCTCGTCTTTATGTTGCTTCAGACACCCAATTATTTTGCCGCCGCCAGGGGCAATGCCGGGGCATATTCTCTCGGCGTCGGCCTTGCAGAGAGCAAGTAGCGGCTTGCGCCGCTAGGATTGATCCCGGAAACGAGATTGCGGCGAGCGAAAGCAAGAAAGCTGCTGTCAATCGACGAATAAGCATTTCAACCTCGTTTTTGTGGAGCGGACTCCACCCAATCTGCGTCCGACAGGGTTTTGAAGTTGGACCATGGGCCAATACCGTTGCGTTCCTGAACAAGTAGGGCGGTCAACGTGAATTGTGTGCGATGTCCGCTTTTGGCCCTTAGCAGACATCGCCAATCCGGACATCGGGTCTCAGCGCCGGGTCGGCTGGTCACACGGGAACGCGATCAATTGATGCAGGTCACAAAAGTGGATACCGTCAAAGCAGACACCGGTGCTCAATTGGAATTTTGGAGAATCGTTCAGTTGAGGAGGTTGCGGCATGGGGCGGGCAATATCCGGGCATTTGAACGAAGGTGCGGCAGAGCCCGAAAAACGTCAACGTCGCGCTGCGGCACATAAGATCAGGAAGATGGTTAGAAAATGCAAAGCGGATACAAAAGCGCTTAAGCGGCTCGATGACGAGCAAAAGGAATTCTTAGAAAGACTGCGGAAGCACCTTTAGTGTCACTTGATCGAGTAAGAGACGTGTTGAATGAGAGACGACCAGGGAAAGATTTTAAAGAAAGAGTTTGTTGAGCGCTTCGACAAAGCGAAAGGTCGCTTGCAACAGTCAGTTCCTGAAATACAACACCTTCTCAAAACATCCAATGTTGTCGAAGCAGCAAGAAAAATCATTGATCCGGCGCAATCAATTTTCAAACAATTTGCTGACGACATTCAGCTGAAGGATCTGTTTGCAAAAGCAGAAGCATTGGTTGCAAATCTGACCGTTGCAAAATCCGTTTCAAGAGATACCCCTCCAACGGAAACGTCTCCGAGCGAGACGCCTGCAAGCAAGTTACCGTCAAAGAAGGCGAGTTTAAAGAAGGCGCCATCGAAGGGAGTGCGTTCGAGGAAGCCACTGAAGAAGGCGCCATTGAAGACAAGGCGGACGATTAAACGAAGAGTGAAAACACCCTCCTGATTCACTCACCGCCATAACTCTGAAGGACCGGGCGCTTAGCGGGCATGCCCGAGACGTTGAGCGGAGACCAGTAACATGAGCATTGCCGATCCCAACAAAACGATCCTGACGGGCGAGAACCCATTTATTCGTTTGAGCTCGAAGGACGGCGATCCGAACTCAACAGACGCGAGCTATTGGCGGATCATCTTCTCGCCGGCTGGTCCAGGCCACGTCCTCTACCTGAAAAGCGAGCTGACGGAGGGGCGCTGGCGTATTTACTCCGACAACATCGCGATGGCGCGGTGGCTGCAGTCAACCGTGCAAGGCATGCTCAATGCCGAACTTTCTGACACAACGATCCCCTGTGCGGACGCGCAATTCTCCAAAACCGGAGATCCCCGCTACTTCTGGACCGAACACATCAGGTCGCACGGCGAAGACATCTCGCTCACCTGGTTCGATATCGGCGAGCCGCTGCTCATCCACTCGCAGCCGAACCAGATTCCCAACCGGCGCTACGGCGTATGCACTGTGTTGATCCCTGCGCTCGGCACGCGTCTCGTCCGCAACGGCGCCGAGGCCAAGGGGCGATCCTGGCCGCGCGAGCGAGAGGGGCGGCCCTTCTCGACGTCGGCGTTGGCATTCTCGGAAAGCTGGACGGACGCGGTCTGAGGCCGACATGCCGATCAGCATCTGCTTTCGATGGCGTCGGCGGGTTGCGTGGAGCGCGCTTAAGCGGAAACTTCCGTGAGCGGAATGCCCGTGACCTCCTGGTAAGCGACGAGGTAGCGGGCGATGTCGGGTTCCCAATAAGTGGCCCAGTTGGTCGCGGCAGCGGGGGAGGCTTCGGGCCAGTCGGCAAACCTGACGGAAAGCAGCAGGGCTTCGGACGCGCTCCGAATAACAAGGCCCGCACGGTGTTATTACGTCAGGTGGCGGGGATGAAGGAGACTATGATGATCCGTGCAGCGATTTTGGCCCTGGCGGCGGTAGCGACCTTGTTTCCCTGGAGCGCGCAGCGGGTCGAGGCGCGTGAGGCTCCCTGGTGTGCCGTCATCGCCAACTCCACTGAAAGCGTCTATTGGGATTGCCAATACAACTCGATCGAGCAATGCCGTGCGGTCGTGCTGGCAGGCAGTCGCGGATGGTGCAATCCGAGCCCTTACGCGACAGGGACAACAGAGCCGAAGCGCAAGGTCCGAAAGGGCCACAGCTCCTGAACATTGCGGTTTCAAGTTTTTTGTGACCGGCGGCACAGCCATCGAGTCCTGTGACTCGTAAAAGGTGACCCTGGGCGAAGCTGTCTCGCCAAAAGGGGGGTCACATGAGGCGCCGCGATTTCATTACCTTGCTCGGCGGAACGGCTGTGTTGTGGCCGCTCGTCGCACCTGCGCAGCAGTCAGCCCAGGTCCGGCGCGCCGGTGCGTTGATGAACATTTCAGAGAACGACCCGGACGCGCGTGTATGGGCGTCCGCTTTCGGGCAGGGGATGGAAAAACTGGGCTGGAAATCCGGTGACAACCTGCAGATTGAGTATCGATGGGCCAACAACGACAGCCTTCTAAAGCGATATGCGCAGGAACTGGTCGGACTCAATCCCGACGTCATTCTGGCGGCCAGCGCATCGAGTGCGAGCGCATTGCAGGAGGCGACCAGTACAGTGCCGGTCGTCTTCATGAGAACGAGTGATCCGGTCAACCGCAGGCTGATCGCGAGCATGGAAAAGCCCGCTGGCAACTTCACGGGTTATGTCGAGTTCGAACCAGGTATCGGCGTGAAGTGGCTTGAATTACTCAAACAGATTGCGCCGAACGTGACGCGCGTGGCGGTCGTTCAGGATCCCATGCGGTCGACCTGGAAGCACGTGCTGACCGGCATCGAGAAGGCGGCGCCGTCTTTCAATGTGCAGGTGACCCCGGTCGATGCACGCGACAGCGCGGAGCTCGAGCGCTTCCTGGCAACTTTTGCGGGTCCGGACGGCGGCCTGATCGTGACGCCAAACCTGTTCTCGGCGCTTGCCCGCGAACGGCTCGTTGCGCTTGCGGCGCGGCACAAGTTGCCGGCGGTGTACTTCAGTCGATTCTTCGTGACGGAAGGGGGCCTGATCTCCTACGCGCCCGACACGATCGATCAGTACCACCGCGCGGCAGGCTACATCGACCGCATCCTCAAGGGCGAAAAGCCTGCCGACATGCCGGTGCAGACGCCGGCCAAATTCGAGATTGTCGCCAACCTCAGAGCGGCGCAGATGATCGGTGTCACCATTCCTACGCAGCTGGTCGCCGCCGCTGACCACGTCATAAGGTAGATGCGGGATTAGTGTCCGCTTTTCGTGGGAGGGCGGACGTCGTCGTGTTGAACCGACGACCCGTTTGCCATTCATCTAAAGTGATTGTCAGGCTAGTTCCACGATCACGGTCTCGGCGTAGGCGCACTGCTGGCATTCGAACGTGCGCAAGTCCTCGCGCGCGCCCTCGATCGCCTCAATGTCGGACAGAAACATCGGCAGGCCGCAGTTCGGGCACCTTCGCAGGCCGACGGGCGGCTTCGTCGCGTCGAATCTGCGTGACTGCTTCATGACGCGGCACTCCAGCACCCGACAGGCTAGTCAGCCTATAGGGCGTGGCGAGCGTGTCTAATCACTATCTCGTATATCTTGCTGCGCTGCGGGCGAGAACAAATCCCGAAGCCAACCTGTTCGCTTTGGGACAATCCCGTTCTCATTCGAACGAATGCGCGCCCGGGAACGGCTGAGTTGGGGTCTTGCCTGACTGATGGGACCCCGGGAGCCGTTCCCGGCGTGCCGTCCTGAAACTTGCCGCTACACCAGGCCCGAACGTTTGGCGCTAGCGATCGTCGCGGCCTTTCTGATCCGGTGGTGTCATCCGAACCTCCGTGCCTTGGCTGCGCAAAAACTGCCCTTGGTCCGTCCCCAGAGATCGAACACTACGGAGAATATCCTAAGCGGAATAGAGGCGCGGTGTGGAACTTCGGCGATTTCCACTTCTCCGTGTCAATCGCGTCACACGGTAACAAATTACTTCAGCTCGTTAATTGGGACGCGAGATGCGCTGACTCCGGAATTATTTATTCAATCACATCGTCGGCGCGCGCAAGCACCGAAGGCGGCACGGTGAGGCCAAGCGCTTTCGCCGTCTTGAGATTGATCACGAGCTCGTACTTGGTCGGCGCCTGCACCGGCAGGTCGGCTGCCTTCTCGCCCTTGAGGATGCGATCGACGTAGCTGGCAGCGCGCCGATAGGAGTCGGCCGTATTGGCTCCGTAAGAGGCCAGGCCACCCTCAGCAACGAAGACACGAAACGGAAATACAGCAGGCAACCGGTAACGAGCCGCAAGCGAAATGATGACCGCGCGGCGTACGAATAATTGCGGGACGGCTGTTGCGATCAGACCGCCATTTGGTGTTTGCGCGAAGGCGGTGATGGCCCGCTCAAGTTCGGATACATCGCGCATTCCTATCGGATTGACCACGACGCCGATGGACTGCGCCATCGATTGGATTGCACTGAATTGCATGAGGCTGGTCTGTGCCGCCGTATCTCGAATGACCGCCACCCGCGTGACGGTAGGCGCGATCTGCTTCAAGAGCTCCAGCCATTTGGCGCTCGTGCTGAACTCAGGCACCATCGCAAATCCGGTGATGTTGCCGCCTGGCCGGGCGATGTTGTCGACGAAACCCTGGGCGACCGGGTCCACAACTGCCGCAAAGACAATCGGGAGCGTGGAGGTTGCTTTTTGGAAAGCCACGACGCTCTGGCTCGAAGAAGCCAGCGCCACATCCGGAGCGAGCCCAATCAACTCAGCCGTATAACTGCGAAAGCGATCGGCATCGGCGGCCGCCCAGCGGATGTCGACCCGGACATTGCCTCCGACGGCCCAGCCGGCCTCCTGCAAGCCCTGAAGGAATGCTGCCAAGCGGGTCTGTCCGTCCGGATCGTCCGCGGCCGTGTGCATCAGCACTGCAACGCGCCGCATACGCGCCGGCTGCTGCGCGCGGCTTGCCAACGGCCAAGTGACCGCACTGCCGAGTAGTGTGAGGAAACTGCGTCGCCGCATAACCGGCCCCCGGACGGGCATCGTACCGGTTCAACCTATCGTGTTGAAAGGGCCTAGCCGTCCGCTTTGGATCATTAGCGGACATTCGGTGGTGCGATCTGAAGGTCCATCGAACTGAACAAGCGTTCGGAAGCGGTGACGACCGGGAACTTAGGGCACGGCATATGCGGCGCGGAACTGGGTCCTGCACCGCACGTTCCCCCACGGGCGATCCTGCCCGTAGGATACGGAGAGGAACTATGAAACGTGCATTAATAGCAGTGAGCGGACTAGCCATGCTCATGAGCGCGCAGGCACTCGCGCAAACAGTTGGCGTTGGCCCTGCGGAAACCGTCGTCATCGCGCCGGAACAACGGACCGTGATCAAAGAGTATGTCGTGAAGGAGAGAGTGGCGCCGGTGAGGGTGCAGGAAAGGATCGGCGTAGGTGTAAGACTGCCGGCTGATGTCGAGTTGAGAGCGGTTCCCCCCGCCTGGGGTCCAACGTTCTCGAAATATCGTTACGTTTACTCTGACGACCGCGTCTATCTGGTCGAGCCGTCAAACCGCACAGTCATTCAGGTTATCGAGTAACGACCCGACGACCTTTTGCCTTCGGTACAAAAACAGGGCCGCGCTTTGAGTAGGGCTCGGCGCGGCCCTCCATAGATCGCGTTGTGTCGCAGCTGGTTTCACGAAGCGACGTCCTGCGAAGTTAGTGCACCGCTGCTGGCTGTCGCGGCATCAACACTGCAAGAACGATCGCAACGAGAAAAAGCGCAGGGACATCTCCTATCAAATGACCGCGTTCGGTCCCATCGCTGAAGGACTGGGCAGCCATGATCGCCCCATGAACGATGCTCGACCACACGGTGAACCAGATGATGCTCTTGTACGCAAAGGGATCGCGCGATGCGAGAATGAGAAACACCCCAAGGGTCGCGTAAACCCCGATGATCATCATCAGATAGTGTTGCGGATGTCCCGGGCCCCAAACCCAGCCCGACGGCCACACGATGCCCAACGCGTATATGCCAAATATAAACGTGAGACCGATAGCGATTAAGGCGATACGGAGAAAAAACAGGCGATTGGCATCAGACATCGGTGCATCTCCTGTACGGTAAGTCGCCCATTCGACTGGATACCAAAAGGCAGCTCGAAAGCCTTTGACGAGAGCTTGATTTGCTCTTGAGATACGCGCGATTGTTTCCTGAGATTAGTCTGCTTTGGGTCAGAAGCGAGAATTCGCGCCGCAAAAGGCATGTCCGCTTTACCCTTAAAAGCGGACGTGTGCGGTGCACCAGCTCATGTCCGCCAAGCGCCAGAAGCGGGCATCGGCCAGTGTTATTCGATCACCTCGTCAGCCCGGGAGAGCATTGACGGCGGGACCTTCAGATCGAGCGCCTTCGCAGTCTTGAGGTTGATCGCGAGCTCATATTTGGTCGGGGCTTGCACCGGAAGGTCGGCGGGTTTCTCGCCCTTGAGAATACGATCGACGTAACCGGCAGCCTGGCGGTGCTGATCAATCGGGTCCGGTCCGTAGCCGATCAAGCCACCATCGGTTACGAAAGAGCGGAACGGATAGGTTGCCGGCAATCGGTATCGAGCTGCGAGAGAAATGATCAGCTTGCGATTATTGTTCAGCAACGGACTCGCCGCCGCGATCAACCCGCAATTCGATCCGCGTGCAAATTCGGTGACGGTGCGCTCAACGTCTTTGTCATCTTGCCCGCCGAGTGGGATCACCTCCACCCTAGACAACCGCGCAGCCGACTGAATTGCGGCGAGTTGGCCGATACCGGCGGTTGTTCTGGGATCTCTGATGACCCCGACACGCGTCAGGCCAGGCGCAATCTCCTTAAGCAATTCGAGCCATTTCGCGCCAATTTCGTATTCGAAAACCGTGAAACCGGTCATGTTGCCGCCGGGCTTCGCCTGGCTCGCAACAAAGCCGGCACTGACTGGATCGGCAACCTGCGTGAATACGATCGGCAATGTTCGCGTCGCCTGTTGCATTGAACTCACAGCAGGAGTGCTGCTGACGAGGATGACGTCCGGAGACAATGCCACCAATTCCGTTGCCGCTTTCCGCAAATCGATGGTCTCCCAGCGATACTCGATTTGTAGATTGCGACCTTCGGTCCAACCCAATCTCTGTAATTCCTTGAGGAACGCCTCGATACGGACCTTTTCCGGACTGTCCTTCGGAAACGGCTGAAGCACGCCAATGCGCCGAATCTGATCGTTCTGCTGTGCTCGAGCCACGAGCGGCATCGCCACCGCGCCGCCGATAAGAGCAATGAATTTTCGCCGCTTCATGTCCGCGCCCCGCCACCGAGGCATAGTACTGGTCCAATCCAGGCCACGGAAGGGGCGCACCGTTCCGCGTGATTAGCGAGCGTGCGCCGGGCGCACACCTCGCTGGAGGAGGGCAGCGATGCAAGAATCCACCAGGTGTGGCCCCTGCGCATCGAGACGAGCGATCGTCTTTGCTTCCGAACCGGCCAGCGTCTCGAAATAGGACCAGTCCGTCGTCGTGTCCCCGATGACCACTGTCCGATCCAGCCTCTCGAGGGATGCGAGTTGCGCGAGTTCAAAGCCTGTTCCCGCCCGCTGGGGACCGAAACCGCGCAGGTCGAGCAAAATGGCGTCGCTGGTCTCGATGAGCGTCTGCACAGTGCTCTGCCAGGCGGAGTCAAAGCAGAACACTTCGGCGATACGGAACCGGCCTTCGCGGTCTGGCGCAAGATCAAGACCAGAAAGCAAACGTTCCTTCGTCACCTCATTCGGAAGAAACAATTGATGCGTCCTCCTCCCGAGGAAAAGTGCAAATTCGTATGGGTTGATGTTGAGCCGCGCCAGGTCGGGGCCGCCGATCTGCAGCACCGGTCCGGCGTAGCGCCAGCCCGTTTGCACCTGGTCAAGCAAGCGCTCACTGTGGCGGTTGGGTGAAAACACGCGCAGCACGAGCAGGCTGCATGCGCCCGCAGGCCAAGGGCTGGCGCGTAGCGCCACGATGTAGGCCCCGATCGTCAGCGCGACCCAGATCAGAAACGCCGCGACCATGCGCGTAAATGCGACATCGTCGCGGTCGGGCCAGAAACAGGCCAGCGCGGCAGTGAGTGCCATGCCAAACAGGAACACCAGCGAGATGTCGCTGATCCAGCCGCGCTCATAGAGGCGCGCCAGGCCCGCGATAAGCCTGTTCGCGCTCCAGATGCCAAGGGCGACGAACCCGATCAACAAGATGACCAATCCGCCGTCGCTGATCTGCTTTATTGCGCCTGTGTTGCCGGCATCAATCAGTGGCACAAAACACTGCTGCAAACCTTGTGTCAGAACACCCGCGGCAACCACGCCCGCGAGCGCGCCGAAGCCGATAAAAAAAAGCGGCACGTAGAGCGCCCGCAGGGTTCGGTTCGTTCCAATAAGATAAAACGCAAAGACGAGCCCGAAGCCGAAAACGATGCTGGCGATATCTTTGAAACGATCGAAGATCATCGATAAAGCCAAAAGTGCGATGACGAGCACAGGAAGCCAGCGCGGAAGCGTGCGCGGCGTGGCGTTGATGAGAGCAGGACCAATTCCCAGCGCCGCCGCGGCCAGCGCGAATTCCGCGGCAGCCCCCCAATGCAGCGGCACCGACAGACCAGTGCCGACAACAAAGGTAACGTAAGCCACAAGCGTGGCGCGCCGGATCCGCTGCAAGCGGTACTGCATCGTGGTGGCGAATGAGTCAGGGGTCGCTGCGCCAACGACATTTCCTGCGGGCACCGGACGCGAACTGCGCTGCTCACGGCGCGCCCACCATGTGGCCGGTGGACTGCGAACCTGCCGGAAGCGCATGAAACGCGTTACGAGCCTGTGATAGGCGGCGCGGGCAAACGGCGCTGCAATAATCGGGACAGCCAGTGACAGCAACATTATAGGCGCGAGAACTGCGCCGTGCTCGCGGACGCCTTCCAGAAAATGGGTCAGGCAGGGCGTTATCATCGGCCACCTGTCAGCCGTGCGGGTTCGGCCGATGTCATGAAATACCCTGAGCGTTCGAGCGCGACGCGGTGGTACAGGTGGGCGCCGAAACCGGCACCCAGGACCTGAAAGAGCACCCATCCGATCTGCAAACCGATCCACGGCGCGCCATTCGGCATCAGCGCACTCGCGTGGGTCACGAATACGCCGACAACAAATGCTGCGACGCAGGACTTGTAGAGACGATGTTGGAAGGCCCAGATGGGTGGAAAAATCGCTGCCATCCATGAAAAGCCGGCGCGATGCAGCACGCTGTCGCCCGCTTCGTTCATGTAAATCGCCAGCTTGGCCATGAGCTTCGTTCACGCCCGCGGTGTGCTTGGCTGCAGCGCCGATTGTGGGCGGCCAGGCGCTTGTTTGGCAATGTCCGCTTGGGTCAAAAGCGGACAATTGCGCTGCAAAAAGGCATGTCCGCCTTACCCCGAAGGCGGACATTCAGCGCTGCGAAAAAAAGACCGAGTCTGTGATGCCCTTAACATTGGATCGGGCGGCTGTGACTAATGTACATCCGGTAGCAATTAAACCCTGAGGGAAACGCCTCATCATCATCCATCGGAACTCGGGAGCAGGTCATTGGACCGCAACGCCGACATGGCGCGCCAACAGCCGCGCCGCGCCGACCCACCTCGAGTGGGCGAGCGGATCATCGCGATCGGGCCGCGGGGGCGGAAATCCGTAGGCGCAATCAGGGCCTGGTAGGACGCACCGTACGTTATTCGTTTATGGCCCTAAAGGGCAATTGTACCAACGCCGACGAAAGCGAAGTATCGCATTGCAAACGCGACGCCCGCGACGGACGCGTGCATTTGCGTTTCCAACAACACAAAATCGGCGTGAGGAAATCATGTTCCATTTCAGATTGCTCCAAGTAACGACGGCACTTGTAGTGGGAGTTGGGACTGTGGCAGCCGCCGAGATGCCGAAATTCGACCTAGCTGCGGCCTGTCGTGGATCCGGCGCTGTACAGACGCCTGCAAAGTGCGTGCAAGACGAAGAGGCAGCGCGTGACCAACTTGCAAAGCTGTGGCCGCAATTCAAGCAGTCAGATGCGTCACGTTGCGTTCACATCGTGACGACCGGAGGCGCTGCAAACTACACAGAGCTGCTCTCATGTTTGCAAGCAGCAAGGATTGAGGAAAAGCCGAAGGACCCCTTTGGTCCTACACCGGCGATCGCCAAATGAAGAACCTCGCGTGGAGCGAGGTGTGATTTATTTAGCTGATTGGCGTACAACCGCGCTGCTCACTTCAAGGAGTGGCGCGGCCCATCGCTAGTTTCAAATTAGGTGCGTAGTGCGTTGCCGAGAACGTCCGGCGAACGCAAATTGTAAAAAACTGTAAAACTGTAAAACTTCACGTCAGCAAATTCAGTTGCTTAGGTGCGATGGGCCATAAGCGGACATTCCGCCGTCTAATTGTGATGTCCCCCAAGCGCCACAAAACGGCATTGCCCGGCCTCTGCCCGCGGCAGTATCGTTACCTGGCGCGTGGCTAGGGACGGGGGCACCGCCACAAGAATAAAATTCTGGAGGCACCCTATGAAGATCGGTGAGTTTCTCAAGCACTCGCGTCAGCGGCTTGTAATGTGCCTACCAGACGCCAGCTTGGCCGCTGTAGCGAAGCTCATGTACGAGCACGGCATTGGCGCGATGCCTGTCTGCGAACTCGGCCCTCGCATGATTGGCATCATCTCCGAACGGGACCTTGTCCGGGTCTTTGCAAGAACTGATTGGAGCGAACTACAATATCTGCGTGCACGCGATGTCATGACGACACGGGTTGTGAGTTGCGGGCCCGATGACAGCATGCGAACCGCGCAGGAGCTAATGAGAACAAAACACTTTAGGCATCTTCCCGTTGTCGAAGATGGACGTGTGCAGGGAATGCTTTCCTTGCGCGATACGTTGGCGCTGCGTCTTCAGGAGTCGGAGGATGAGATGAATTTTCTCCGTGACGCCGTCGTCGCCGCGCGTCATCATTGACAGAGATTTGGCCACCAGTGTCACCGTAAGAAAAAGTGGGGCAGACACGCCGCATGCGATGTCCGCTTTACTCCAGAAAGCAGACATTCACGCCAAGTGCCAATACCGGGCATCCCAAATTCGGCGTGTGCTCCTGGAGGTCTATCGTCTGGAGCTGCCGATACTGTTGTTGCTCGACCCGCTTATGGACGTCGCACTGGACCCGCTGATCGATGTGCCGCTGGAGCCGACCACCGGCGTGCTCGGTGCGACCGGCGCGTTGCTGGGTGCTGTGCTGCCCATGCCACTACCTAACGGCGTGACTCTCGGCATTGCTGTGGGACGGGGCGGCCGAAAAGCCATAGGCTTGCCTGGGGACCGCCCTTTGCCGGCCACACATTGCCTGACCCACCTGCTTCTTTGCTCGCCTGTGTAAAGTTGCAGCGTTGCTTTGTGCTCGCACTCGGCTTTCTTCAACGCATGTGCCCGTTTTGCGCTGGCCGCTAACCCCGGTTCCGCTGATAAACCGAAAGCCGCGGCTCCTAGGAAAAGAGCAGACGCAAGAACGACTGTCTTCGACATGGTGGAGCTCCTCCGTCGCGCGGCAGAGGCTCAATCAAGTTAAATGCGCGGCGGGAACGGCTGAGTTGGGGTCTTGCCTGACTGATGTGACCCCGTAGGCCGTTCCCGGCGTGCCGTCCTGAAACTCGCCGCTACGCCAGGCTCGAACGTTTCGCACTAGCGATCGTCGCGGCCTCGCTGACCCGGTGGCGTCATCTGAACCTCCGTGCCTGTCTGGCTCTCTCTTCACATAGGCGGGGTTGACCACGCTTCAAGTATCGACGCGAGGTGCGTTGATATGCCCGCTTTGCCACCGAAACCGGACATTCGGGCCGAATGTCATCGGTAGACCGCTAGATAGGGTTGGACCTCAGTCCAAGGTGACTTTGATGAATTGCAGGGTCATTTTGTTGTCGGACGGGCAAACCGGAGACAGCCCATGCGCAAGGGCATTTCTGCAGCTTGCCTTTTGAGTGCGCTCACCGCCGGCGTCATCACCACGTTAACGAGCCCCGTCACTGCCGACAAAGCAACGGTCATCACCATTTCGGTCAACCGGGCCGTCAAAGGCGACCGGCAATCGTTACCGCCTCCGATAACTCAGCCCGGCCAGCGCGATTCCATTTCGACTGGAAAGCCGACCCCCGAACGTGCGCTACTCGGGTGCGAGCGAGCATTCAGCTCACTCGTTGAATCGAAGCGAGCCCATATACTCACACATTGCACGACGTAATGTTCGAAAACGCATGACCGGGCAGGGTGGTCTGACACCGTAGAAAATGTCCGCTTTGGCCATAAGCAGATATTCGCGGCGGCGAATGTCGGCTGACGATCAAGAATGAGAACCATGGCCGCGCTCTAAGAAGCCAGAGCGCAATCCATAGATGTGCAAAATTGAAGGGTGTAGGCCCCTGCGATTTCTTGCCCAGCGGTGCCTGCAATCTCCAGCGCTTCGTCCGAAACGTCCCAGCTCAAAATCTCTTCCGTTTCTTGAAAACCGATAGTCACGTTCATGACATTGTTGCCTTTTGCTTACCTGCGCCAACCGCACATTTATCATGCCCGCTTTGTCCCCGAAAGCGGACCCTGGCGCGGGTACGGTTTGAATGGCCGCGAAGCGCCAACAACGGACATAGCCAACATTAGTCTGAGCGTGTTGATTAAATTTTGATGCAATTGTTAGTCACAGCCCAGAGCTTGTCTTAAGCAGGGTGGCGGTATGCTCGCAGCCGTAATGGGCCCGCTGTATCCGGGAGAGCTTTATGAGCAAGCTTATTTTGCGCTTCTTGGCCAGCGAGTCGGGCACAACTGCCATTGAATATGCTCTGATGGCGGGCAGTATTGCGATTGTCATCATCGGCACTGTAAATACGGTTGGCTCACAACTGACTGCAACTTTTTACACGAAGATCTCGACCGCATTTAAGTAAGACGACGAGCCTAAATCCAAAACACTCGAACGTTCGTGGCGCGCGCGCCGCATGACCGCCTTGGGTCGTAAGCGGACATTTTGCGATCAGGTCCGCCCGAAAGCGGACTTTCGCGCTTCGTGCGGCCTCATTTACTTTTGGCCAATGCGGAACCCGGCCGGAACTGCCCTATAAATCGTTAAGTGCCGGCAAAGCGGGCAGAAAGCGCCTGTTTGTGACAGCCATCACAATTACACCGGAACACCCCATGCGCCCGTGCGTTGTCGGTCCAGCAACCGTGGAGGTGACCAATGAGAAAGCTTGCAATCGGAATTCTGGCGGCGGCGGGAGTCGCATTGTCGGTGCCGGCAAGCGCGCAGGGTGTGTGGATCGGCGCGGGTCCGGTCGGCGTCGGAGTCGGCGTTGGTCCAGGCTATTACGGCGGCGGCTATTACGGCGGTTATGACGGCCCCCGTTATCGCAGCTACGCCTATGACGACGGCTACAGCTATCGCCGTCACTGCCGCGTCGTGCGGGAAAATATCAACGGCTATGTCCGCAAGGTTCGCCGTTGCTGGTAAGGCATCGAATTGTAGCGAGTACCAAGTAGCGTAGTTCAGTATGCGTAGAATGGCTCCGGAGGCTTTGGCTTCCGGAGCCTTTTTATGGCGCGTTTATGCGCCGGCTAAATGAACGTCCGCGCATGTAATTTTGACATTGTGATTTTCATTAACGATTGTTCGGCATCCTTGCCCCATGCGGATACTCATCTGGATCGTTGGGTTGCTTGCGTTGGGGACTTCCCTCGACTCGTCGCTTTACGGCGGCGCCTACACCCGGGCCTTTGTGACCACGATTCAGGACATGCACAGGGCATTCGGTTTGCATCTGTTCGGTTAGGTTCCCTATCAACAGCCGTGCGAGCTTGCTGCCTGCCACCACTCTTGATTTTCGGCTTGGCGCCAGAACGTGGCGCGTCGAGCTTCCCGTTGTGCGCATTTGGCGAGTCGACGTAAGGTTACGTTGGGGAAGCCAATGAGACACGCGCAAAGAAATTTCATCCTTATTGGTCTGACATTGCTGTTGGCTTGCTGTGCCCGCGAGCCTTGGGGTCCTATGACCGAGGCGGATCGAAATGAAATTGCATGCAAGGGGTATGGTTTTTATCCCGGCAGTCAGCAATACGATGAGTGCATGAACTATGTTCAATCCCGACGGGGCGATAAGGCGCTGACGCCACGTCAGCAGTGACTTGGCTAAAGTGAGCTCGGGGAATGAACTAAACAGCCGTTAATACGATGGCTTAAATGCGCTTGTGCGCGTGGAGTGCTGTTTAAAGAAGTCGGTTTTACTGTCGCAATTGCGACGCTTTAACCGGAAAAACGGAAATGCGCGCTGGAATCAGATTTTGTTGGCAGTCCGGCGCCATTGCGCTTGCCGCAATCATATTCGCATTCCTGGTGCCGGGCGTCGCACTGTGTAAACTCGTTTCGCTTGCAAGCATCGCATCGGCAATCACAATAACGACCTTTGTTGCCGGATTCGGGCTCTATCTGGCAGGCCACTTGATCGAAAAACGCGATCCCCAATGCGAGCGCGTCGATCACTATCTTCAGGCAAGTATTCCGGTAACCGGCGCCGGTTTGTTGTGGCTCCATGTGATATTGCAAACCGGCCCGTGGCGGGACAGGAGCATCGAGCCCGGAGTAGCAGTGGTGATCGTGGTCGCTTGCGGTGTAGCAGGAGCCCTGCTGATGATACGGCGCGCCAAACGGCTCGCTGGCGACGGATCCAACTAAACAAGGCAGCCTCCGCTTTCAGGGGCAAAGCAGACAGCGGGCCTTCCGGCTCATGCCCAGAGCCTCTTCGTAGCAATATCTGCTCCCTGCCGCATCGCCTTGAATTTTTCCCAGACGACCGTGGGATGCACTTCTGTCCTGTAAAGCGCTTGCGAGGAGAATCCGCAGTCCGCGCCGGCGAGCACATTTTCGCGGCCGACCAGTTTTGCATATCGGAGAATACGCTCTGCAATAAGCTCCGGATGTTCAACGATATTGCTCGCGTGCGTGATCACCCCTGGACAGATGACCTTGCCGTCTGGAACCTTGATGGTTTCGAACAGATGATACTCATGTTCATGTCGCGGGTTGGCAGCTTCAAAACTGAAAGATCCGGCTGCAATCTTGAACATATGGCCGATGACGTCCGCTAAGGCTGCCTCGTGGATTCGCGGACCCTCATTGATCCCGTAACAGGTGTGAAAACGAACGCGCTCTTCGGGTATCCCTTTCAATGCCGCGTTGACCGCCTCGACATACATCTGCGCGCGCCGCTTCATACCTGCCGCATCGAGACCCGGTTCGACAAAGATGTCCGACAGGAATGGATCATCGATCTGCACAAGAATGCCGGAATCGACAATTGCCCTGTACTCCTTGCCGAGTTCGGCGGCCACGGCATGGAAATAGTCTTCGTCGGATTTGTAATATTCGTTCACGCCGACGCCTGAAGGAGCCGTGGCCGGAAGAAAGACTTGATGGTCGGGTACACCGGCGGCTTTCGCGCCTGCTTTGACATTGTCGATGTCGCGCCTGACCGCTGCTTCGCCGCGATATTTTACGGGCGCGGTGCAGACAACAGGAGCGAGCGGCACGATGGCCCCGCCCATCATCGCGGTTTTGAAATACTCGGCATAGTATTCCGGAAATGCGGCGACCTCCTTCTGGAACACGGCCATTTTTTTCGTCGGGCGTGCTTCGAATCCTTCCAGGCGCTCCTGGACGTAGGTGAAGAAGCCTGGCTTGGAAAACTCGCCATCCGTAACGACGTCGATGCCGCAGACCACTTGTCTGGCTACGCACTCGATCACGGATTGCCGGAGTGTCTTGTCAAACGCCGCCGTGTCGATCGCCTCGCCGGCATATTTGCTTTTCATGGCGTCGAGGAGGGCGTGCGGCCGGGGCAGGCTGCCAATATGGGTCGTTTGAATCCTGCGGGTGTTCTGTTGAATGGTCATGAAAATCCCTTCTCATCGCAGACATCGTGGCTGCCGGCGACGCTCCGTCGAATTAGCGGTCGACAGGACTGTTGAGCTTGCGCGCGGTGTCGACGATCCAGTCGCGGTAGCTCAGAAGCGGCGTGATGCCGGTGAGGCCGCCGCAACCTGTTTCGTCGCCGGGCGCGGTCGACCAACTCACCACGCCGATCACCAGCGGGCCTTCGCGGTCATAAGCGGGCGCGCCGGAATCGCCGGTGCAGCCGCCAAGCCCGATGCGCTGGTTGCGGGTGGCGATGTCGTAAAGGCGGATCTGAAGGGAACCCGGTTTGCCGGTCACGGTCAGTGTCGCCATGCGCGGCTGGCCGAGCCCACGCGCGGTTCCCGCCAGGGTGACGCCGAAGCCGGCAATGGTGAGCGTTTCGCCTGCCGCGACGCGCCGCGGTGCCGCCAGTGACGCCGGGATCACCGCATCCGGCAACGGCGCGGCGAGCTTGATGAGCGCGACGTCGGCGGTGGCGCGGCTTGCGGCATAGCTCGCATAGTCGAAACGCGGATGCCGCACGATGGCGCGCACCGGAATGGGGCCGC
>Ga0207687_10000431_pt1 | contig 28444 bp, 31 predicted proteins | sample KBSM54metaG_FD_184399 | JGI IMG/M metagenome (GOLD analysis project Ga0207687, IMG submission 184399) | Miscanthus rhizosphere microbial communities from Kellogg Biological Station, Michigan, USA - KBS M5-4 metaG (SPAdes) (version 2) | ecosystem: Host-associated > Plants > Roots > Rhizosphere >...
CGTCGTAGCGCCGCGACGTGAACAGGACTAGAGAGTCCCACCGTTTCCGCCACGCGGTTGCGACCGAGTCGCCGGCTTCCAGGATGACGAATCGGCGGTCCTGCTCGGCCAACCGATGGCCGATTGCAAGGCCGGCCTGACCACCGCCGATCACGGCAACGTCGAACTGCTCTGGCGAGGAGTCACGGTCCTGCTCGGTGCCGGGCTGGGATAGGTTCGGACTCGACACGTCAGTCCCGACCGCCTCAGTGTCCCGTGCTGGCTTGCGGCGGCCGCGGCCGCTCCAGCGCAACTCGGCATCCTTTGTACATGGTTTCCTCCGTTCGATTCGAGCCAGACGGCACTGCGGCCGGACCGGGTTCGGGTTTCCCATGTTGCCGTGGACGGCCGACGGTAGCAGGCAATCCGGGTCGGTACAAGGTGCCTGGGCGGTTCACTTCTCTGGTCAGGCCCTCTCGCGATTTGCTGTGCCGACGGGAGCCCATCTGCCCGCTGACGCCCGGCCCCGGTTGCAACGCGTCCCGGGATGTGGGAACCTCGCGCCTCGCGTTGACGGCTTGAAGCAGATACGGGGAGGCCGGCGATGGGTATGACAACGCGAATCGCTCGGTGGTGTGCGGAGCATCCGTGGCGAACCGTGGGTGTGTGGCTGGTCGCGGCCGTGGTCAGCGTCGTGCTGTCTGGGGCGTTGTTGGCCGACTCGCTGACCACGGAGAGCAACTTCGTCGGCACACCCGAGTCGCAGCGCGCGATCGACCTGATGAAGCAGCGGCTGGGCCGTGAGGATCCGGTGCGCGACGTCGTCATCATCCGCTCGCCGACGCGGATCGTCTCCGATCCCGGCTTCCGGGCGCGCGTGGAAGCGATCCACAACCAATTGGCCGCCGCCGCGGAGAATCCGGTTCGGGTAGGCCCGACCTTCTATCAGACCCATGCGCCGTCGCAGGTCTCGAACGACCAGCACAGCACGCTGATCGCCGTGACGATGCCGGGCGACGAGATCGACAAGGCGGACAAGAAAATCGCTCCGATCGTGGATGTCGTCGAGGCCACCAACGGCCGCGGCGGGTACCAGGTGCTTGCGACTGGGCAGGCCACGCTGGGGCGTGATTTCACGAAGCTGTCTGAGAGCGACCTGCAGAAGGGCGAGGGGATCGGCATCCCGATCGCGCTGCTGATCCTGCTGGCGGTGTTCGGTACGGTCGTGGCCGCGTTGATCCCGGTTGTGCTCGCGATCTTTGCAATCGTGGTCGCCATCGCGCTGGCTGCACTGATCGGCCAGATCTCCCCACTCAGTTTCTTCGTCGTCAACATGATCACCTTCATGGGGCTGGCGGTCGGTATCGACTACTCGCTGTTCATCGTCTCCCGCTATCGAGAGGAGCGCCGCGGCGGCCACGACAAGCTGGGCGCGATCGAGGTGGCCGGCTCGACCGCCAACCGTGCCGTCCTGTTCAGCGGCATGACGGTGGTGCTGGCGTTGGTCGGCATGCTGATCGTGCCGACCAAGATCTTCGTCAGCCTGGGAGCGGGCGCCATCCTGGTCGTCTTGGTAGCCGTGATCTCCGCTCTCACGTTGCTGCCCGCGGTGCTGAGCCTGCTCGGCGATCGTGTCGAATCTCTGAGGGTGCCGTTCTTCGGCCGCCGCGCTCAGGAGACGACCGCGCCGCACGAGGGATTCTGGGGACGCACCGTCGATCTGGTCATGCGCCACCGCGTCATTGCCGTCGTGGCCTCGGTCGCACTGTTGCTGATCGCGGCAATCCCCTACCTCAACATCAACACGGGTGCGGCCGGGCTCTCCACGCTGCCCGACAGCACGCTCGCCAAGCAGGGCTACGTCGTGCTCAACCGCGACTTCACCGTCGGCGAGGTCACCCCTGCCACCATCGTGGTCGATGGCAACGTGGCAACTCCCGCCGCCGGCCAGGCGTTCCGCAAGCTCCGCACCGAACTCGCCCAAGACGACCGCTTCGGACCGGTCGCACCCGCGGTCGCACCGCCCGAGAGCCTGGCCGTGATCACCGTCCCGGTGGCCGGCGACCCCAACTCCGACGCGGCGTTGAACGCCGTCCGCGACCTGCGCAGTCGCTACCTCCCGAACGCGCTCGCGGGCACTGAGCTGCACGCCTTTGTAACCGGGGCGAGCGCCCAGAACCTGGACTACTTCGACATCACCGACACCTACCTGCCGATCGTGTTCGCGCTGGTGCTCGGCCTCAGCTTCATCCTGCTCACCCTGGCATTCCGCTCGATCGTGGTCCCGGCGTCGAGCATCGCCATGAACCTGCTCTCCGTCGGCGCCGCCTACGGCCTACTCGTCCTGGTCACCCAGGAAGGACACGGCGCGAGCCTATTCGGCTTCCAGGTCGTCCCCACCGTCGAGGCATGGATCCCGCTGTTCCTGTTCTCGGTGCTGTTCGGCCTGTCCATGGACTACCAGGTGTTTCTACTCTCGCGCATCCGCGAACGCTACGACCAGCGCGGCGACTCACGCGAAGCGGTCGCCTACGGCATCACCTCCACCGCCCGGCTGATCACCGGCGCCGCCCTGATCATGGTGGCCGTGTTCGCCGGCTTCGCCGCCGGTCAGCTGGTCATGTTCCAACAGATGGGGTTCGGCCTCGGCGTCGCCATCCTGATCGACGCCACCATCGTACGCACCGTGCTGATGCCAGCCTGGATGGAAATGCTTGGAGACCGCAACTGGTACATGCCCAAGTTCCTCAACTGGCTACCCGACTTCCGCGTCGAACCACCGTCAGCACCAGCACCACCCACGGGACGACCCGGAGTCATCAGTCATCAATAGACCCGAGCGTTGAATAGCGATTGCCGGGTAGGTCAGTCAAGGATGAGCGCCCCCAGGTCGATTCGCGAACGGCCGGCGAGGCGACGGCGATGAGTGCCCTCAGGGATCGGGCACCGGCCGGGGCCCGTGTACGAACCGGGCGGTTGTCGCGTCGCGGTTGGCTCCGGCCGCGATGCCGATGCCCTGCCGATCCGGCGTCAGGTAGTAGCCGAGTTGATAGTCGGGAGCCTGTGTTCGGACCGCCTGGTCGAGCAGCCGCATCTGATCTTCCAGCGCGGCTCGCCGATCTGCTGGCGCGTACTCGCAGAGATCCAGCAGAGAAGCCCGCAGACGGCGCGCAACCTGGGGCGTGCCGGCGCCGGCCTCGCGGATTTCGTCGAATGCGAGATGCACATAGGCGTCCCAGTCCATGGCCCGCACCACCAGTCGCACCTCGCCCTGCTCGTCGCGGTACTTGCCGTCGGGAAACGGCCGCCGCGCTAACTGGCGGAGGCAGTCGTGAAGACGGTCGATGGCCTGCACCGCGGTGGTCGGATCGAGAAACGGCGAGTCAGACAACGAGCGCTCTGCGATGTCAACCAGCATGCGGAGCCCATAGGAGACGTCCTGTCCCAGCGCGCGTTCCAAGCCGATCACGATCTCGTCGGCGACGCCGTCAGGGATCTGACTGGGGTCGCCATTGACTACCCGCAACAACGGCGAGCCGGCTGGGATGAACTCGCCGAACGCAGGCACCACCTCGACCACGCAATCGGCGCCAGCGGCGATTTCCACCAGCCGATCCGTCTCGACGTGGCAGACAACGCCGCTTCTGGGTGCCGGGATGACCGCGCCGTCGACGACGCCGCTTGGCCCGACGCCGCTTGGCGCTGGGTAGTACTGATCGAGCAGACTGCGGGTCTCGCCTCCTACCAGCTCGATCAACGCCGAAACGCGCAGTGCCGAGCCGATGTGATGGACATAGATGACCAGCACCGCAATCGACACCAAGACCAAGAGAAAGGCAACCACCACGGCGAGGCCAGGAACGCGGCCACCGCTCCCCGAGCCTCCGACCAGGACGTCGCGCATCGCGATCATCGCGAAGGCGAACGTGCCGACGAAGACGCCGATCGCAAGCTGGCTCGGTTTGTCCTTCAGAATCGTCTGCACGATCCGCGGCGAGAACTGACCCATCGCCAACTGCACGACCACCATCGTGATCGTCAACACCAACGCCGCCAGGCTCACCATCGAGGTTGCGATCGACGACAGGATCGCAAGCGCCGCATCCGGACCGCCTGTCATCCAGCGCGGAACCAGCTTGTAGTCGAATAGGCCGTCGATCCACAACACGACGAACGACGAAACGACGCCGACCAGGACACACATGACCGGCACGAACCACAAACTCTGCCGGATCGGGTTCCAGCCGCGAAACACCGAGACGCTGCGCAGACGCATGCCGCGCCTCTACCCCCGACTGAGCCAATCAAACCAGCACCGCGCCACAGCCGCCGCCGGAGCCCTCACCGCCCAAATCCCAGGACTCGCTCTTCGATCAGGTCGATGCGCTGGGCGTCGGGCGGTCTTTCAGCCGTGCCGACGCACGCGCCCAGTAGAACGCCGAGAACTTCGGGTCATGTAACCACCAACCGGAACAGAGACCGCGTTACCCCGCAGTGGTGAGCAGCGCTAGCCATCTTCGAGACCGGTCACTCGACGTGGCATTCCTCGCCGAATTGATCGTGGAACACGACGCCTGCTCTGCTGTTCGCGGTGTCGATCCCGTGGCGCGCCGCCTCAGGCGCGGACACGAACGTCACCGACTCGCCGTTGACCACGCACACCCATTTCACGTCGCCGGTCTTCGCACCAGCTGCCGTAGGCAACGCAAGGGTCAGTGTGAGCGCGATGGCCGCAACGAGTGCCGTGACGGGCCGCTTCATCCCCATTCTTGCCCCCTCCCCCATCGAAGAACCAAAGAGGCTACGCCCAAATCCGGCCGCAAGCAAGCGCACTGCCACGCGGCTCGATGCGGGTACGCGCCCGTCAGCACCCTCCCCTGCGCACTCAAGGCGTCGGGTAGGTATAGCGCCGTCGACGCGGTGCCTTGTCCGACGCAGGGAGAACTGCTGGGGCGCCTACGCCGGCGCGAAGCACGTGCCGGCGTAGGCGCCGTGAATCACGACGCTGCGTTGCCTCGGCCGCGAACTCGTCAGGACCCGTGTCGAGCCGCGTCGGCGGCTCTCGCCAGCCGGTTGAGGACGGCGAAGAACTCCGGCGATTGTCCGATGAAGAGTCCATCGTTGGTGAAGGCCCTGACCGTGCCCATCGCGGCGCCGTCGGTCTCGGTGGGGCGGATGATTGAGACAACCGGGAATTTGCGATCGAGGAAGACCGTCGGCTCAGGCATGATCAGGTTCGTCTGGGTCAGCTCGCCGTCGGCGTTGAGGTCGGGGAACGTAAGCCCGGTGGTGGGGTCGGTAAGGGGCGGCGCGTTACCGGCCTTGTCCTGCCACGTCTGGAAGTGCATGATCTCAGAGCCACCGATGCTAAGCAGGATCCGCAGCACCTCGCGGTGGGTGACCCGCTGGGCGAGTGCGGCGTAGAGGCTGGTACCGCCTTGCTCGATCCAGGCGAAGTGGAAGCCGGCGGTGTTCGCGATCGCCTGCAGGTGCTTCGTGGGATGGAGATCAGCGTCCGAGCGCGGGATCGCTGGGTGCTGGCCGACGGCGAGGTCGGGAACGGCCGGCGGGAGCGTATCGCCGAGGTCGGTGTTCTGGGAGTCGCTTCGGTAGCGCGTCCAGAAGCTAGTGTTGATCGTCAGCTGCATCAGGTTGGTCAGCCGTCCGATCTGCTGCGCACCGGTCGCCTTGCTGCTGGGCAGGGTGCGGAACCTGTCGAGGTTCACCGTTTCCGCGCCGTGCGCCTTCAGGTAGGCGTTGATGAATGTGAAGTGGCTGATCTCGTCGTCGGTGTTGTCGTGGATGTACTGATCCATATCCTCATCCAGCACCGCGACCGCCTCGGTGTACGCCGGATTGCCGCTCCCGCCTGGAACCTCGCTGTCCTGGATGCCGGCCAGCTCGTTGTACTGCTGCCACATATCGGTCTCGAGGATCTCAGCCGCAGCTAGGAAGCGGAGAATCGCGGCGTCGCCTTTCGTGAGACCGCCACTCGCACCTGCTGCGGCGGTGTCCGCCAACATCCCTGCGCCGACGGCGCCCGCTCCGACCGCAGCACCCTTGAGCAAGAACGATCGCCGATTGGTCGATTCTGCTGTGAGTCCCATGACCCCTCCCCTTTTGCTAACGGATACAGACACCGCCTGATACGCGGCGCCCATCACGCGTGGTTTCCCCAACGGTGAGCTCGATCACGTCGGGAGACGACGCGTCGGCTCTTTTTGGCGAAGCTGCCGCCGCGTGCGATGCGGGTCTGACGAGCCACGCCGTCGAGCAGCCGGGGGATCTTGCGTCGGCACGATCGTCCCATGACCTGGGCTCGCGGCTGGCCGCTGACATCTCCACAACTCGGCGGGCTTGGCTGGGCCCGGCTCGTTGGCGCAGAATCGGCCGGGAAGGTGCTGTGTTGGCTCGATGCGCGGGCGGCACCTAGGTGCGTGACTAGCGACGAAGCACCGCGAAGGCTCCAGTGGACTTTGGGAGCAGGGGTCGCGAGTTCAAATATCGCCGTCCCGACTCACAGATCGCCTCACCCAACATGGCTACTTCACCCACACGCCATCCTGCTGGACGGTCGTACCGTTCACCTCGATGCGGCCGCCCGGGCGCAGGTCTTTGACCATGTCCCAGTGGACTGCCGACTCGTTCGTGCCGCCCAGGTCGGCGAAGCCGTGGCCGACGGCAAGGTGAACCGTGCCGTCCATCTTTTCGTCGAAGTGGGTGTTTCGCATGTAGTGGGTGATGGCAGGGTTGCAGCCGATACCGAGCTCGCCCAGCCGGCGTGCGCCCTCGTCGGTGTCGAGGGTCGCGATCAGGAAGTCCAGCTCGGTATCGGCCGACGCGTCGACGATCCGCCCGTCGGAGAACCGCAGGCGGACGCCCTTCACGTCGCGCCCGCCCCACACGGCGGGAAACTCCGAGAACGCGATCGTGCCGTCCGCCGACGTCTCCACCGGGCAGCCGAAGAACTCACCGCCGGGCATGTTGGCGCCGCCGGCGTCGACCTCCATGCGTCGCCCGCTCATCGATAGGGTGAGATCGGTGCCCGCGCCGACGATCCGCACCTGCTCGGCTCCGTCGAATGCGTCCGCGTAGCGCTGCATGCGCTCGCGCTCCGCGGCCCAATCGAGCAGACACGAGCCGTACAGGAAGTTTTCGAACTCGGGCGTCGTCATTCCGGCGTCCTGGGCCAGGGCCGGTGTCGGATACCAGCACATCACCCACGGGATCTCGCTGTCGTTGATCCGCGCGGTCGCGTCGCGGTAGGCGGCCTGGACGCCGCTCAGGCGATCCGCCGCGATATCCGAGCCGTCACGGGTGTTCTCGGGCGCCGAGACGGCCAGCACCGCATCGCATGTCCGGAACGCGTGCACGTCGATCGCCGCGGGCTCCGCGATCACATCCGGCGGCGCGTGCCGCAGCCAGTCGCGGTGGTAGACGAGGCCCCCGCCGAAGGTGAGCCGCAGCAGTGCGTAGGCACCGCGGCGACCGATCTGCCGAGTCAGCTCCTCGAGCAGCGGCCGGGCAGCCGGATATCCCCACACCAGCACCTGCCAGCCCGGCTCAACGCGGAGGCAGGTGTCCAGCAGGAGCGTGGCGTACCGCTCGATGCGAGGGTCGTTCACGGCGGGTGACGCTAGCAGATGGGCTGCGACACGCCGTATCCAGCAATGGCCAGCCACCACCGAACCACCTGCTCAGCGGGCTGGCCCGACGGAGCTGGTGTCGAACCGAACGTCGCCCGCGCCCATTGCGACCGCGACCGGAGTCCGGCCCACGGGCACCTCCAATGTGACCCATCCGGAGACGCAGTCTCCTGGGCGCAGATCGCCCGTGGCGAGCATCGGTTTACGGTTCGGAGCCGAGTAGTTCACATTCCCCGAGGAGCCGTCATCAAGGAGCGCCGAGAACTCGTCTTCGTAGAGGAACGTGGTCGCCGTGTTGCGGGCGCTGGCACAGCCTTTGGCACGTACGGTGAGCAGCGCCTGACCCGGCCGCGCCTTGCCTGCGGTCGGCGTCCACCAGGCGGCCGCGGTGACCACGATCGTATTTCCGGAAGGGAGCTTGACGCGGGTGCCCAGCGGACGCGACGGCTTCGCCGGTGCCCCGGCATGCGAAGCGGCCGGCGCCGCGCTTGACCGGTCGGATGTGGCTGATGTATCGCCGGAGCTGCATCCACCGCCGAGCGAGACCGTGACCAGCGACATGGCCGCAACAGTCGACCGGATACAGACCTCGTGTTTCACGACCGGTTCCGCCTCCGCCACCGGGCCACCTTGGCCCAGGCGGCGACTCGATACTACCCAAGCAGTGCGCAGCCATGTGGACTCCTAGCCGTCGGTCTGGTGCTCCGCGTCGCGCTCCGCTTCGGCCACGGCTTCGTCGAACGCATGCTCGGCATGCATGGCTTCGTCCATCGCCTCTTCGAACTCCTCATGACCGTGGCGCTGGTAGGCCACGTTGATCGACAGCAAGACCACGCTCGCCATGCTGAGCGCGACCGATCCCAGTACCAGGAAGACGTTCTATGAATCCCACAGCGTGACGCCGATCAACGGCTGAGACGCGACCCAGGAAGTGGTGTCAGGCACCAGGAATCGGCGCCAGCCAATCCGTAGACGAATCCGAAGAACGTGCCGGCTGCGACCGCGCCGTCAAGAATCAGGACCGCCCGGCCGATCGTGCGGATGCGGAGCACGCGCCGCGCCAGCGGGGCGCCAGCGGGATCAGCAGTACCACGGCTCCGGCTAGCGCTACGACGATCGCGACCTTGGTGGCGGTGCGAACCGCCGCATCCACCTGAGCGCCGGTACGCGGATGGGACGGGTCGTCATTCAGCCACATCATGAGCAACATCGAGATGCCCCTCGATCCAATTCTTGAGGGGACTGGGCTATCGTCGGCCCGTGAAACGGCTCGAGATTCGCGCGTTTGCCGAGCACCACCTCGACGCGGCGGCATCGCTGCTGGCGACCCGGCATCGGGAGCACCGAGCCGCCGAGCCGCTGCTCTCGGAGTCCTTCGAGCATCCCGACGCGACGCGCGCGGAGGTGGCGTCGCTGTGGGCGCAGAAACACGCCTCGGGCGCGGTCGCGCTGCGCGAAGGGCGGGTGGTCGGATACCTGCTGGGAACGCGGAAGGACGATCGCACGCGGGGGGCGAACGTCTGGGTCGCAGCCGCCGGCTACGCAGTTCACGAGCCCGACCTGATCCGCGACCTCTACGCCTTCTCATCCCAGCGGTGGGTCGACGAGGGCCGCACGCGCCACTACGCACTGGTACCGCAACTCGACGAGCACGTCGCGGCCTGGTTCCGACTGAGCTTCGGCGCACAGCAGGCGCACGGGATCACGCCGGTCGACCTGCGGACGTGGCCGCCGGGAACCCGGCACGCGGAGCCCTCCGACCTCCAGGCGCTGATCGAGCTTGCGCCCCTGGTATCCGATCACCAGGCACTGGCACCTGTGTTCAGCGGAATCAACCAGGACGACCGCGAGACCGAGGACGAGCTGAGGACGCTGATTGCCGCCGAGATCGCAAACGACGAGCTTGGTGAGCTCGTCTTTGAAAACGGCGGACACGTGGTCGCGAGCTTCGAACTCGCCCCTGCGGAGATGGCGAAAATGCACGGCGGTCTTGCACAGCCCGACAACGCGGCGTGCATTACCGGGGCGGCGAGCCTGCCTCACGTCCGAGGCTCGGGCGCAGGCGTCGCCCTGACGGACGCGGCGCATGCCTGGGCGCGCGAGCACGGGTATGCGACCATCGTCACCGACTGGCGAGAGACGAACCTGCTGGCGTCGCGCTTCTGGCCGGCCCGCGGGTTCCGCCGCTCGTTCCTGCGGCTCTACCGCTCGATTCCCTAGCTCACCCAGCAAGCGCTCAGGTTGCAACGTGGGCCCGTTGTCGGCATCATCGCCCGATGCGGGGCGTCAGCATTGAGCTGCTGCCAGATCCGCCGGCGGCCGAGGTGCGATCGGCCATCTGCGCGGCGGACGAGCTCGGGCTGCACACGGCATTCCTGGCCGACGAGATCTACCATCGCGATGCCTGGATGATTCTGGCCGCTGCGGCGCAGCGAACCACGCGTATTCGGCTTGCTCCCGGGGTCGCGCACGTGACGCTGCGCGATCCGCTGCTCGTCGCCCAGCAGCTGGCCACGCTCGACGAGCTGACAGGAGGGCGTGCCGCCGCTGCGTTCTCGGTGGGCAACCTCGCGATGCTGGAACAGTTCGGCTTCGACCCCGCGGAGCTGCATGTCGCGCCTCGACTTCGCGAGGCCCACACGGCCATGCGGTCGTTGCTCGACTCGGGCCAGGCGGAGATGGACGGGAGGTTTCACCGCTACCACGGGGTGTTCACGAATGCGCGCGCCGTGTCCGACCGGGTGCCGCTGCTGCTGGGCGCCATGGGCGGGCCGCTGACCTTCCGGCTGGCAGGAGAGATCGCAGACGGCGTCTACGCCGCCTGCTCCTTCTCGCCGGCGGCTCTCGACTACCTCGTCAGCAACGTCCGGCGCGGAGCAGACCAGGCCGGGAGAGACTGGCGAACTCTCGAGCTCTGCGCCTCGCTGACCTGCGCGGTCTCAGATGACCGGGAGTCCGCCAAGGCCGCCGCGCGCGCCAAGGCCGCCTTCTATCTGCCCTCAATGCCGCGGAAGCTGGTGGAGCGGCATGGCGTCTCCTACGACGAGGTGGAGCCGATCTGTCAGGCGTTTGCAGGCGGCGACGTGGCCGAGGCGCTGCGGCGCACGCCGGACGAGTTGGCCGACCGGTTCTGCATCGCCGGTACACCCGAGGACATCGTCGATCGGATCCGATCCGACGTGCTGCCAAGCGGCATCGACCATGTCGTCCTCGCGCTGACCGATCGCGGCCTCGCTCGCGACTGGGCGGGCCTCGACCTACCAGGTCTACCCCCGCTCGAAGACCAGGTCCGTCTGATCGGCACGCGCATCCTGCCGGAGCTCAGCGCGCAGTTGGTGTGAACCCGCGCACACCTGTGCCGAGGTTCAGCCCCCGATCGTCGCTCGGGATCTACCCGCTCGTCTGGGGCTTCAGGGCCGCGCCAATCCTTCGAGCCAATTCCTACGGAGTCTGAAGCACCTGACCGCTGTGCGGTGAAAGCGTCACCTGGGCGATCAGGCTTCCGCCCGACGTCCGGTAGCTCTGGTCGAGTGGCACGGTGACGGCGGCCGTTCCCGGGTTGACCAGCGCGATCCCGCGCTGGAAACGCCGCTGGTACACACCGTCCCGTAGGTAGCCATCGACACTCGAGTGCGTGTCCAGCGCCGCGCCCAGATCGACGTTGTCCAGGGGCGAGGTGTCATTCCAAGGCAGCGTCGACTGGCTTGAGGTGTACTCGAACCAGGCCGATCCCGAGTTCCCGATCAGGAAGCTTGCCTGCCCGAAGTCACGCCATGCCTGTCGCTGGGCTGCGGTCGAGGCCGCCCACAGCTTCATGGTGACCTCGAGCGGGTGGCCGCCGGCGTTGCAGTCGATGATCATCTGCACGTCCTGCTTCCACCGATCGACGGTCGGCCAACTGTCGGCCGCCTGTTTCGGATTTCGCATCCACATCTCGGCGAGCGTGAGCTGCGTGGCCGGCAGCAGCGCCTTGGTCGGCGTTGCGTAGAAGTGCGCGCCGAACTCCAGGCTGTTACCTATCACCGAGCGGCCGGTGTACTGCTGGACGGCCCGCCCGACCGAACCTGTCAGCGCCATGTAATCGGCGGCGGACCAGGGCGCCTTGGTCACCGGATTCTCGACCGGGATCTTGCTCCCGACCAGGTAGGGGTGGTAGTCGACCGGTGCCGGCAGAAGCATGTCGAGGAAGCATCCGTCCAGGCCGTAGGTAACGATCGCCTGCTGGCACTGCTTGCGGACCCAGTCGGTCCAATCGTTATAGGTGACGCCTGAGTGGGTGAACGGCGTGGTGCCGCGGGGATCCATCATGTAGTTGCCCCAGCCGGCCGACTGGAGCTTGTCGCCGGCGGCATCGCGCATGTACCACGACGCCGGGAACATATCGCCCTGGCCGTGTTGGGCGAACATTCCGTTGACGTAACCGTAGATCTTGAGGCTGGGGTTCGCCGCGCGCATCTGCGGGACGTACCCAGCCAACTGTGCCGGCACGGCGGTGATCAGGTCGTGGCTCTTCGCCAGCGCCACCGCCGTTGCGGCGTCCGGGATCCTGGTCCCCCACATCTGCAGGTTCGCCTGCAGCGAAAGGCGGCCGGTGGTGTTGCCCGAATTCCGGGCCGCGGCTACCGTCGCGGACACGCTGCCGGTCGCCTGCGACGCGTTGCCGGCCCGATCGACCGCGACGATGCTGTAGTCGTAGGTCGCGCCCGCCGGCGGCGCGTCGTTGTAGGCGTTCGCATCGGTGGTGGTTACCAGCTGGCCGTTTCGAAGCACCCGATAGCCGGCGATGCCTGACCGATCGACCACGGCGTTCCAGTCGAGCCGTACCGAGCCGCCGGTCACCGCCGCGCGCAGGCCGCCCGGCGTGTCGGGCGCGGTGCGATCCACCGTGACCAGTGCCTCGGGAGAGAAGTCGACGGCCCTGTTGCCCGCTGCATCCTGGGCGCGGACGATGTAGGAGTGCTGACCCTCTGCCGCATTGTGGTCGGTGAAGGTAAGTGTCCCGTTCGGCACCGAGCCGATGTAGACCCCGTCTCGTCGGATGTTGTACTGCTTGACTCCCGAAGGACCCGCGTCACTCACCGCCGTCCAGCTGATCGTGGGATTGCCCGACGTCAGCCGGTCACCGGCTCGCGCGGCGGCGATGTTGGCCGGAGGCAGCACGTCATACACGACGTTGACCCAGGCGGCTCCCGACAGCGTCCCATCGGCCTTGATGCCGCGGACTCGATAGGTGTGCCGTCCGCTGCTCATCGGCGTGCTGTCGATAAACGACGTGGTGGTGACCTGAGCCAGGCGGTTTCCATCGCGGATAACGCGGTAGGCGATCGCCCCTGACAACGGATTCCAGTGGATCGATGGAGCAGCGTTGGTCGGCGTCGCGTCGACGACCAGACCCGTGACCTTGAATGTCGAGGCGCTCGCACCGGCGGCGAGCACGGACAAGATCGCTACGGCAGCGACTCCGGCCACGCGGAGACGTGTGATGCCCATGATGAAGACCCCTCGTTAAGGAAAAAGACCCCACCTGCTCATCGACCAGGTGGAGCCCGAGGCAGTCACCCCAGTGGGGTGTTCCGGCTACCGATTTGTGGGATGCCGGCCAGAAGTTCACGGATTCTTTACGGAACCGTCAGCGTCAGACAATCAGTCCGAGAATTGACGGCACCCGACGGCTCGGCGTAGGCTCATCGGCGTCTGCCTCGGAGGAACCATGAGCGACTATGAGCGATACAGCGAGATGTGCCGCACGCACAGCTGGAACGTCCCGGCCAGGTACAACATCGCCCACGACGTCTGCGACAAGCATCCGCGCGAGAAGCGGGCGATGGTCTGGGAGAGCTTCGACGGCTCGCGCCGCGAGCTGGTCTGGGGCGAGCTCCAGGACATGGCCGACCAGGCGGCGGCCATGCTGCGAGAGCACGGCGTCGGGCGCGGCGACCGCGTGGCCGTGGTGCTGCCGCCCGCGCCCGAGACTGCCGCCGTCTTCTTCGGCATCTGGAAGCTGGGGGCGATGCTGCTCTCGCTGTCGCTGCTCTACGGCGACGATGCCATCCGCTACCGTCTCGATGACTCCGGGGCGAGCGTGGTCGTGACCGATCAGGCCAACGCCGGCCGCTTCACCGGGATTGCCGCGGAGCTGATCGTGCTCGAGCCCGACGAGCTCTCGGGCACGCCCGCCGAGCACATCGAGGCCGACACCGCAGCCGAGGATCCCGCCCAGCTCTACTACACCTCCGGCACCACCGGCCTGGCCAAGGGCATCGTGCACGCCCACCGCTACCTGCTCGCCCACGAGGAGTTCACGTATTGCCACGAGGTGCAGGACGGCGAATCGTTCCACGGCATGGGCGAATGGGCCTGGGCGGCCGGAATCGCGCCGCTGCTGGGCCCGTGGCGGCTGGGGGCGGTCCAGTACGTCTACCGCCGCGAGCGCGGCTTCGACGCCGAGCAGCAGCTCGCGTTCCTGAGCCGAAACGGCGTGTCGAACGTCTTCACCACCCCCACGGCGATGCGAGCGATGATGGCGGTCGCCGACGCCGGTACCCGCCACCCGCAGCAGTTCCGCCGCGTCTGCTCGGCCGGCGAGCCGCTCAACCCGGAGGCGATCCGCTGGTTCCGTGAGCAGTTCGGCGTGACCGTGCTCGACTACTACGGGCTGACCGAGTCCTACCCGCTGGTCGCCAACTACCCCTCGATGGAGGTGCGCGAGGGATCGATGGGCCGGCCGATGCCGGGCTGGGATGTGCAGATCCTGGACGAGGACGAGTCGCCGCTGGCCACCGGCGAGCGCGGTGAGATCTGCCTGCGTGCACGCTCCAACCCGCATTACCCGCTGGGCTACTGGAACCGGCCCGACGACACCGAGGCGGTGTTCGGCGGCGACTGGTTCCACACCAAGGACGCGGCCGTCCGCGACGAGGACGGCTACATCTGGTACGAGGGCCGGGCCGACGACGTGATCATCGCGGCCGGATACCGGGTCGGCCCGTTCGAGGTCGAGTCGGTCTGTCTGGAGCACCCGGCGGTGCGCGAGGCCGCCGCGGTGGCCTCGCCGGACGAGCTGCGCGGGAACGTGGTCAAGGCCTTCATCGTGGTGGCCGAGGGCCACACGGCGTCGGACGATCTGGCCGGACAGATCCAGGCCCACGTGCGCGAGCGGCTGTCCGCCTACGCCTATCCGCGGCGGGTCGAGTTCGTGGATGAGCTGCCAAAGACGCTGACCGGGAAGATCCGCCGCATCGAGCTGCGGCAGCTGGAACTGGAGCGCGCCGGCGGAACGGCCGCGCGCCCCTGACGCGCGAGCCGGATCCCCCCGCGACTACTGCTCGTGGCGCGTCCTCCGGAACGCTCCCAGCATCACGACCAGGAACACGATCACCAGCACGAACGCGATCCTCCCGCTACCCGTGATCAAGATCATCGGAATACGCCACCACCGTGCCGGTCACTGCCAGGACAGGGCAACCGGCCCCGCCACCGGCCGTGCCGGCAGCAGCAGCTGCAGCAGGTTGACCGTGCCCGTCGGCAACTCCAGCATCCGCGCGATCTCGGCCGGCGCGTAGCCGAGCCCATAGCGCAGCACGGTCACGACCCGCCGCTGCGGTGTCAGCGTCGCCACCGCCTCGAGCAGCGCCCGGTCATCGGCGCTCACATCGCGCCACTCGGCGCTGGGATGCGCCGCGACGTCGAGGCCGACCAGGCGCCGCTCGCTGCGCAGCAGGTCAAGCGCGCGGTTGATCACGATCCGGTGCAGCCATGGCGCAAAGGGCCGGCTCTGATCGAACCGGCCGAGCGCGGCGAAGGCCCGCTCGAACGCGTCCTGGACGATGTCATCGGCCATATCGCGCCGGCCGCTGACCGTCCGCGCAAGCCGCCACGCCCCACCCCAGTGCCGCTCGAACAGCATCGCCGCTGCGTCACGCGAGCCGCGATGCGCACGGCCGACCAGTTCGCCGTCAGACGGCTCAACCATCGTCACAAGTGTATTACTGCGCGCAACCGGTTCTGCGTCCCGGGACGCGAGCCTTCGACGTCCGCTTCCGGCGGCACTAGCCGATCGTCACTCACCGAGGAACGCCGACGCCGCCCGCGCCGCCTTCTAGGCAAGGCGGCGAGGCGGCGTCATTCCTATCGCCAACGATAGGGCGAGTGGGGCTACATCGAAGAGATGACGCTGTTCAGGACGTCGCTGATCTTCGTCGACAGCAGTCCGAGCGTCACAACAACGGCGATCGTGATCACGCCGAGCACCACCGCGTACTCGGCCATGGTCTGGCCGGCCTCATCCTGCATCTTCTGCAGAAACTCCGTCATGCTTTCCTCCTGGGGTCAAGGGTCGAACACTCTGCTATCGACGCAAAGGCACACCTGACCGCCCCTCTAAAGAGTGATCCGCCCTACCCATCGACCCCCGACCACATCGCAGCGATCTCGCTTGGGAGGTCACCTGCCAGGGCAGACCATTACCGCGCCCACGCCCCCGGGCCGTACCTCAACACGGTCACGGAGATGTCGGTGATCCGGATCTTCGCCCACGCCGAGTTGTTGGCGTAACTGCTCTCCTTGACCAGGTGCCCCGGATCCGCGGTCGCAGTGAGACGGTACCTACCGTTCGGCAGGCCGGTGATGTCGATCCACTGGAAGTTGGTCGGGGCCGAGTACTGGTCGCCCCAGCCGACGGACAGGCCCATCATCACATTCAGCGCGCCCGGATTACCGAACGCACAGCTATTGCCCGGTACGTAGTGGGGCGTGGCCGGTGCGCCGGGCAGGGTCAGCCTGTACCTGACGTTGTCGAAGAAACAGAACCCGTGCTTGGCCAGCGCGCTCACGATGCCTCCGGTGTCAAGGTGGGCGAGCGTCCCGCCCTCCATATCCAGCGAGTGCCAGTGCTCGTGGCCGTCACCCGCGTACCGCATGGCGATCGAGGTCGCGCGGTCGGTGTGGCCGCCGCCCGTGTTGTAGATCCGCTGCTTCACCGTCATCTGGCTGGACGTGTCCGGCCGGCTGCCGCGAACCTCGAGCCGGCCCGCGCCGATGTTCACCATCACGGCGGTGTAGCGGAGCAACCGGTGCCCTGGCATCGTGGTGGTATCGAGTGTGACCGTGCTCAACTTCGCCATGCCCAGATCCGGCACCAACGCCGTGGCACCCGAGGCCGGAGCTGCGCCGGCCACGACGAACGCGAGAGCGACCACGATCACGACTCGTGCGATCACAACTGCCTCCCCATTCAGTTTCGATCACCTACGGAGCCGGTCAAGGTACCATCGATCGCGCTTGGATCTAGCGCTGCCGATCGGCCGTGGCGTGAATCGCGTCCCGGAACTCGGGCACCGACCGGAACACCGCCGTGAACGCCTCCTCGTCGAGCACGCCCAGCTCGACGGCTGTCAGCGCGCGAACCGTGGCGTTGCGTGCCATCGCATATCCCGGTCCAGCGTCCTGCGCGCCCAGCTCGCCGAAGAACGACCCTGCCTCCAGCGTCGCCAGGACCTCTTCGCCGCGGACGATCTCCACGGTGCCTTCGAGAATCAGGAAGAAGTCGGTCGAGAGCGTGCCCTCGGCCAGGATCACCGCCCCGGCCGGGTGCGACACGCGTCTCACCTGCGCGACCAGATCGACTCGGACAGGCTCCGGCAGCACGGTTACGAGCGGATGCTCAGCCGGTTTCATCCCCACGACGGCATCCTCTCACGGGGTTGTTGGCAAAACAACCGGCGGATTTCCCACAAACGGGGCGCCGATCGCCCACTTCCGCGTAGGCGCCGATCGGCCGCGGCAGCGACACTTCGGTCATGGACTCTGTTCTCACAATCACACTGCTGATCGGCATCGGCCTGGCGTTGCTCCTCGTCCGCAGGCTCGACGACCCGATCGGACGCGAGCTCGACGACATGCGTGGCGAGGCCGAGCTGCAGGCGCTGCTCACACCGCTGTTCGGATCTCACCTGTAGCCGTTGTCGGGGACGCCTGCGGGGGGCGCGTTCCCGTCGACGGCAACAGCTAGAGCTCGACCTCGCCGCGGATGCACGTGACCGTGCCTCCGCCGACCCAGATCGTCCCGTCGCCGTCCGTGCTTACGTGGACGCGGCCGCGCCGGCCGAGCACCGTGCCCTGGCTGGACACGTAGGGCGAGGTCGCCCGGCCACTTGCCAGCAGCCACCCGGCCAGCGAGGCGTTGAGGCTACCTGTGACCGGATCCTCGGCCGTCGCTCCCGACTTGGGAAAGAACGCGCGCACCTCGAAGGCTGCCTCGGAACCGTCCGGATACGGGCCCACGACGCCCAGGTCGATGTCCACGTACCCAGGCTCCAGCGCCAGCACCGCCTCCGCGTCGCGCAGCAGCACCGCCACCCAGCCCGGACCGTTGTCAACCCACTGGCTGTCGACGATCTCGCCGCGATCGATCCGCAGCAGCCCAGCGATCCGCTCGACCAGCTGCTCTTCCACATTTCCCGAGCGCACCAGCGGCGGCGCTGCGAAGGCCAGACCGTCCGTCGTTCGCCGCACCCGCACCAGGCCGGCGCCGCACTCCTGCACGATCTGATCCGCGTGACGTGGGACACCGCCGGCCTCGAGCCAGGCGTGGCACGTGCCCAGCGTCGGATGCCCGGCGAACGGCAGCTCCCGCTCCAGCGAGAAGATCCGCACCTGATAGTCGGCGTCGTCGCTGGTCGGCGGCAGCACGAACGTGGTCTCCGACAGGTTCGTCCAACTGGAGAAGCGGGGCAGCTGGTCGTCGTCCAGCCCCTCGCCGTCGAGCACCACCGCGACCGGGTTGCCCATGTAGGCGACGGAGGTGAAGACATCGACCTGCTGGAACCGGCGGGGCATGGTGGCAGCACTCTAGCGACGACCGCTACGATCGCTCCATGGAACGCCCCACGCATGACCGCGGCGGTTGGCCGGACGACGCGCCGATCGACCGCAGCGAGCACGAGCTCGCCGACTGGGAGCTCCTCACCGACGCGCTGGCGGGCGCGCTCGGCGGCCGTGGTCTGATGAACGTCGACGAGATGCGCCGCGGCATCGAGAGCATGCCGCCCGGCCAGTACGAGCGCGCCTCCTACTACGAGCGCTGGCTGTTTTCAATCGAGGCGAACATGACCGAGAAGGGCGTGCTCGCACCCGGCGAGCTGGACGCGAGGGCCGGCGCATGACGTACCACCCCGGCCAACGGGTGCGGGTCGCGGCTCGGTCGCACGAGGGCCACCACCGCACGCCCGGCTATGTGAAGGGCAAGACCGGCACCGTCGAGCGGGCCTACCCCTCGTTCACGAACCCTGAGACGCGGGCGTACGGCGCCGACGGCCTGCCCCAGCAGCCGCTGTACCTGGTCGGCTTCGCCCAGCGCGACGTGTGGCCCGACTACGCCGGGCAGAGCCGCGACCGCATCTACCTCGACCTGTTCGAGCACTGGCTGGAGGACGCAGAGTGAGCGAGCACGAGCACGACCATCCCCACGAGCCGATTGAAAACGGCGACGAGCCGCCGGCTGCAGCCCGCGCCCGTGCACTCGAGCAGATCCTGATCGAGAAGGGCGCCATCAGCCGCGAGGATGTGCGCGAGCGCATCGACTGGCTGGTATCACGGTCACCCGCCGACGGTGCCCGCCTGGTCGCACGAGCATGGGTCGACCCCGACTTCAAGCAGCGGCTCCTGGCCGATGCCCGCTCGGCGGCGCTCGAGCTCGGCCTCGATCCCGGACCGTCGCCGGTGGTGGTCGCGGTCGAGAACACCGAGGACGTGCATCACATGGTCGTCTGCACGCTCTGCTCCTGCTACCCGCGTGCTCTGCTGGGCCCTCCGCCGGCCTGGTACAAGAGCCTTCCCTACCGCTCGCGTGCAGTCTCCGACCCGCGCGGCGTGCTGGACGAGTTCGGCATCGAGCTGGGCGAGGACGTCGAGCTGCGGGTGCTCGACTCGACCGCCGATATCCGCTATCTGGTGATGCCACGCCGTCCGGCCGGCACCGAGGGCATCGGCGAAGAGGGGCTGGCCGCGCTGATCACGCGCGACTCGATGATCGGCGTCGCCCAGCCGGCCGCGCCCGCCCCGATCGGGTAGCGGCGACGCCGGACTCCGATCTGACCCTGCGCACGGCGCGTGAATCCGACGGGCCGGCGATCGGCGCCATCAAGGTCGAGACCTGGCGGCGAGCCTACGCCGGCCTGCTCTCCCCCGCGTTCCTGGCCGGCCTCGACGTGGCCCAGGAGTCGGCTGAATGGGGCGCGTACGCACGGCAGCCACCGGAAGGCCACCGCCTGATCGTTGCCTGTGACGGCGACGAGGTGATCGGCTATGGCCGCAGCGAGCCATGCCCCGACGCCGACGCGCGCGGCGCCGGAGAGGTGGCCGGCCTCTACGTGCGCCCGGCGAACCAGGGCCGAGGCGCGGGCCGCGGAATGCTGACGTGGCTGGTCGACGATCTGCTGGCGCGCGGGCTGGATCCCGTCGTGCTCTGGCACTTCGCCGGCAACGACCGGGCTGCCACGGTCTACGCAGCCGCCGGCTTCCTGCCCGACGGTGCGCGCCGGCCGGTGCCCGGGCTCGACGTCGACGAGCTGCGGGTGCGGCTCGCGACTGGGGCCTAGGAACGGCCATCACGTCCCCACCACGGTTGGCCGGCACACACCACGCGGGCGGCTTCCTACCCGACGTTCTACGTGATATCGCCGACCAGGCGGGTCACCTTCGCGAGCGACGGCGAGCAGCCTGACGCCCTGCTTCGCCAGGAGCTGCTGCAGGTGCGAACCTGAACCCCTCTCTCATCGTGCTCGAGATCAGCTGTGGCAGTATCCGTTCCCGTGCGATCCTTCTCTGCCGGGCGACGAGCGGCGCTCCCACTGATCCTCGTCGTGATCGGCCTCGTCGCCCTGATGCTGCTGACCACCGGCGAGACGCCGGTCGACCCGTGGGCGCCGGTCAAGGCCAGCGCGCCGCCGCCGCCCGCCCCGAGGCGCGATCCGCTGCCGGTCGCGCCCTCGACGACGCCGATCAAGCACATCGTCTACATCGTCAAGGAGAACCGCACCTACGACAACCTGTTCGGCCGCTTCCCTGAGGGCGACGGTGCCAGGGCCGGAAAGGCGCTCGACGGCAGCACGATCCGGCTGGGGCCGCTGCCCGACAAGCAGGTCGACCTTCAGCACAACCACTTCTGGGCGGTGAAGGACATCAACGACGGAGCCATGAACGGCTTCTCCGCCACCAAGGACAAGGCCGGACATGAGACGACGCTCGCCTATACCACCGCCAGCCCGGGGCAGCTGCCCGACTACTGGGGCTGGGCGCACCGCTATGGCCTCGGCGACCGCATGTTCACGTCGGTGCCGAGCTCGAGCTACCCGAACCACCTCTTCACCGTGGCCGGCCAGTCCGCCGGCGTGATCGACGGACCCAGCTCCGGCACCCGCTGGTGGGGATGTGACGGGCCGCCCGACACCACCGTTCCGATCCCCTCGCTCGACACGATGTCGATCGTCGGACGAAAGTCGGTCTGCGTGGACATCCCCAGCGTGGCCGGCCAGACCACGCGCCACCCCAGCGTCACCTGGAGCACCTACGGAGCGATGCCGGGCCAGCTCGGCTACGGCTGGGTGGCGCTGGACTCGGTCAAGCGGGTGCGGGAGAGCGTCACCTGGGACCAGCACTATGCGCCCTGGCAGTGGTTCACGTCTGACGTCAAGCAGGGACACCTGGCCTCGATCACGTGGATGACCCCGCCCTTCAACGAGAGCGACCACCCGGGCGGCCCCTCGCTGTGCCAAGGCGAGAACTGGACGGCCCGCCAGGTGAATGCGATCGAGAGCTCACCGCTCTGGAAGAGCACCGCGATCGTGATCGTGTGGGACGACTTCGGCGGGTTCTACGACCACGTCCCCCCGCCGCGGTTCGATCGCTTCGGGCTCGGCCCGCGCTCGCCGCTGCTGGTGATCTCGCCGTGGGCGAAGCGCGGCATCGACCACGACACCTACGACTTCACGTCCGTAATCAAGTTCGCGGCCGAGAACTTCCGGCTGCCGCTGCTGACCTCGCGCGAGCGGAAGGTCAACTCACTGCGCTCGGCGCTTCAGTTCCAGCACCCGCTGAAGCCCTGGATCGCGCCGCTGCACACGTGCCCGAAGGTGAAGTTCACCCAGACCGAGGCGGCCGGCGCGATCGATTACGACTAGGTGTTCTCGGCACCGCTTAGCGCGGCTGCCGCGACGACGCCGGCACCGACCGCGCGAACCGGCGGGTGGCGCGGTCATCCACGAACATCACCACCGGCCCGTGGGCGATCAGCCCCTCCGGCGCCCGCTCCTTGAGGATGTCCGGCAGGAAGTCGTTGACCAGCCACTCGCGGCCATGGGCGACTGTGGCGCTGATCAGCATCCGCGTCAGCTGCACGTCCAGCGCCTCCAGCTCCACCACGACCGGGCGGCGCACGAACCGGGTTGGGCCGGCCGGCACGATCTGGGCCACGTCCTCGACCAGCCGCCGAGCCTCGTCGCCGTCGGTCACAAACAGCTCGATCTCGACCTCGCGGGCGCCGCTGGGCAGGATCCGGGCGCCGAAGATCTGGGAGTTGTTGACCCGGATCGTCTCGCCGGTGACGGCCCGCAGCGTCGTCGAGCGCAGCGACACCTCCTCAACCACCCCCGACAGGTCGAGCGGCTCGATCACGATCGTGTCGCCGACCGAGAACCAGCCCTCGAAGAACATCAGCAGGCCCGCGACCAGGTCGGTCAGAAAGCGCTGACCCGCGAATCCGATCAGCACCACCAGCAGCGACGCGCCGGCGATCGCGGTGCTCTTCGTCCAGCCCAGCAGCTGGCCGATCGAGATCGCGATCGCGAACCCGTACGCCAGGTAGCGGATGCTGGTGCGGACCAGCGAGATCATGGTCTCGCGCCGGTTCAGGCGCACCAGCACGCCGGTGTCGGCCGGCGCCGCCTCGTCGCCGAGCTGGCGGCGCTCGTACCTGCGCACCGCGAACTCGGCCACGATCCCCGAGGCGCGCGATATCAGCCAGGCCGCCACGAACGCCGTCACGATCACGCCGGCCGTCGTCCAGCCGCCGCCCAGATCCATCCCGAGTGTGCCCGCGAGCATCCTGGCATGGTAGGCCGATCCACGCTCGCGTTCGGCGTATGGTGCGTATCATGAGTGCAGTTGCCGCACCGCGCAGCGGTCGCCCCGCCGGGACGGTGTCGCTGGCCGCCGCGGCGCTGGTGGCGCTGGCGGCGACGGTGATCCTGCTGGTCTCGCCGGGGCCGGCCGCACCGACAGCCGCGCCCTCCACGCAGATTCCCGACCAGACCGTCCCGGTCGCGTTCAAGAGCCTCGGCGCGACCTACCTGTCAGCGCCCGCCGACCCCACCCTGCACCTGGCCTTCGCCGACGTCCAGAACGCGGGCGACCATCCCATCACGGTCACGTCGGTGCTGCTGCCGCTGGGCGCGCGGGTCGACGACATCTCGATCAAGCGGATCAGCCGCACCGGCGCCACGTTCGGGCCGCCGCAGCGGCAGTCGACCCCGCCGTTCGACCTGCGCCTGCCGCCGCGCGCCACGCTCCAGGTCGACTTCCACTTCCGGGCCCGCGGCTGCGTGACCCGCCGGCCCGCGCAGGTGCCGGCGCTGCGCCAACCGCTCGTGGTCGGCTACAGCGCGGGCGGCAAGGCATTCGCCGCGACCGTGCGCGGCGGCTACCTGCCGCGCTGCTGATGGTCGATTCCACGGGATCGACCATCTAAGCGCGTGCCAGCATGACCACGGCGGCGGCCGCGTCATCCACGCTCAGCACATCGGTGCTCAGCACCACGTCGTACTGGCTGGGCAGCTCCTGCTTGACGTTGTGGAACCGGCGCAGGTACTCGGCGCGGGCCTTGCGGCCGCCCTCGACCAGCTCGCCGGCGCGCTTGGCATCTATCCCCGAGGTGGCGACCAGCCGTTCCGCGCACGCATCGGGCGACCCGGTGACCCACACCCGCAGCGCCTCCGTTCGCCCCGCCAGCACGTGCGACGCTGCGTGGGCCACGATCACAACGTCGCCGTCGTCGGCCGTCTGTCGTACCGCCTCGCGGATCAGTTCGCGGACGTCCTCCCCCGGGGCGGCCGGCAGCTGCACATCGGCCGCGTACATGTACGGCTCGGGCAGGCCGGCCGCTGACTGCTCGACCGCGTCCAGCAGGCGCGCGACCAACCCTCGCCGCTCCTCGGCTCCCGCCACCCTGGCGTGGTCGAGCCCCGATTCCTCGGCCACCCGCCGCACGATCTCCTCGTCCACGTACCGGAAGCCCAGCTGGGACGCGACGGCACGGCCGACGTCCTCGCCACCGGCACCCACGTCACGCGATATGCACACGACTCGATAGCTCATGGGGCGAGACTATCGGAAACGGAGAGCTAACTGGACGGGCGGCGGTCACGCGGAGTCGTGGCGTAGCGCGGCGGCACCTCCGAGCCGGGCAGCTGGCCCCGCTCGGTCGCGGCGGCGCGGCCCGCGCGGCGGAAGCGTCGCTGGCGCACGGGGGCATCCACCACCTCCACGCTGGGAAGGCCCGCCACCACCCAACCGATCACGGTGCCCGCGATGGCCAGGAAGCCGGGCAGGCCGAACACCCAGACAGCCGGGTTGTCGCCGCTGCCGGTCGCTCGCGGCGCATCCACCAGCAGCACCACCAAGCCACCCACCACGAGGCCGGTCAGCGTCCCGGCGGCGATGATCGCAAGCCGACGGCGGCGCCGGGGAGGGCTGTCATCGACGATCGGCGCACCTTTGGCGGCGTCGCCATCTCGCACCTCCAGCTGGTCATCCCCATGCATGCTGGGTGTCTACCCCGTAACGGCCCGTCCAAACCGACCTCATGCGGCCGGATCGATGCGACACGCGTAGCATCCGGGGCCGGCGAAGTGCACGAACAGGTACGCAGTTCCGGGCTCGGCGAGCAGCTGCTGCGCGGCCGTCTCGACATCGTCGCCGGCGACCACGGCCGTGCCGGTGATCATGTGCTCGTCCGTGTACCCACGCAGCGACAGCGTCCGCCCGCGCAGGATCTGCGGCACGTCCCCCTGGGGGTGGTAGCCGCCGCAGCGGTCACGGTGGATGTAGACCGGCCCGGGCGCCGCGTAGGGGCTGTCGCCGCTCCGCGGCTGCACGGACAGCAGCAGCACGCCTTCCTCGGCGGACGCGTCGTGCAGGCAGCAGCGCACCGGGAAGGGGGCATCGTCGTTGCTTGTCACCTCGACGGCGGTGCCGTCGGCGAGCGCGGCGCTGCGGGCCTGGTCGACCAGCGACGCGGGAAGCGGGCTGACTGTGAAGGCTGGCATGTGATCTCCCTCCGATGGTTGGCGAACATCACCTACAACGCGTCCAACCCCGCTTTGGTGAGATCGCTCAGCCGCGATCGGTGCGGCGCCGGCGTTTGTTGACCCGCATCGAGCGCGCAGCCCGCCGCACCAGCTCGAGCGGCCCCTCCCCCGGCTTGGCCTCGATCACGCCCATCGAAACGCCGCCGCTGATCTCGAACACGCGCGGATGCAGCGGCTGCTTATCGAACCGCCGCGCGATCTTCCTGGCCCGTTTCCGGGCCTGTTTCCGCGTGGTGTCGGGCATGATCACGATGAACTCGTCGCCGCCCATGCGGGCCGCGATGTGACGCGGCGCGATCGACTCCGTGATCGACCGGGCCAGCGTGCTGATCAGATGGTCGCCCTGCGCGTAACCGATGGCGTCGTTCACCTCCTTCAGCCCGTCCACGTCCAGCAGCAGCATGCACAGGTGCGTCTGCTGGGAACACATATGCTCCAGCACGTGGTCGAGGGCGCGCCGGTTGGCGAGGCCCGTAAGCTGGTCGGTGAGCGCCGCCCGGCGCAGCTCGTCGCGCTCGAGCTGCGCGTACAAGAGCGGCGCCACCATGTCGGCGAAGAGGCGCAGCTGGCCGCGGTGCTGGGCGCCGATCCAGGCTCCACCCTCGCGCACCGCCACCAGGTCGGCGAGGTGCACGCCGGAGCTCGACATAGGTATGCGCACAGCCATCTGCCCCGGCCGCAGATCGAGCAGAGCGAAGCTCTCGCCGTCCTCAGACGGAGCCGTACCGGGCGAATCGAAGATACGCCCGGCCAGACAGCGCACGTCGAACCCCTCGAGACGCAGGGTCACGTCCGGCACGAGCTCCTCGCCACCGTCGCAGATGGCAGTCACCAGCTGATCCAGCCGGTGCTCGCCGAACACCTCGTCCAGGATCGTCGGCAACGCCTGGTGGAAGGCGTCGTCGGCCGCCTGATCCCAGGCAGCATCGTTCACCGGTACCGCATCGGAGCCACGCACGGTCACCCCTCGACTTTACGAGCCTCGGAGGCCGGCAGCTAGCGGTACCGGCTACCCGGCCGTTCAGCGTTCGCCGCGCTCGCGAAGGTTGTCGGCGGCGTGGCGCAGCCGGTCGCGCAGGCTCAGCTGCTGGGTGTCCTCGCCGACGCTGATCGGCTCGGCCAGGCTCCTCGGTGGCCCGACCACGTCCGGCTGCTGATCCCACGACGGCTCGAGGTCGGGCTCGGAGTCGCCGTTCGGGGCCGCCACCCGCGCCGCCGAAAGCTCGTTCTCGAGCTCCTCGATGCGGTCGAGCAGCATCGCGATCGCCCGGCCCATCGCACGCCGTTCCGGGTCATCGGCGTCGCACAGCTGATCGGCCCACTGCCGCAGTTCGCGCTGCTCACGCGTGTTCATTCGCACATATTACGCGCAGAACGGCCTGATCAGCGCCCTGCCACCGCAACCTCCACCATCTGGAAGTCGGTGGAGTCGCTTCCCAGCTCGGACACGGTGATGTCGGCGCCCCCCGCAAGGCCGCCCGTGTAGTCGATCCCGGCAACCGGAATCTGCGTCGTCTGCCAGCTGCCGGTGTTGGTCTTGGTGATCGTCACCGTCTGGCCGGGACCGGTGCCCCAGCTGACGTTGAAGCTGCCGGTGCCGGTGTCCAGGTAGGTGACGCGCAGCGTGGTCAACACCGACGCCAGATCGGCCCGAAAGGTCGGATCGAGGGCGAAGCTCATGGTGTTCGTGGTGGTGCCGCCCGTGATCTTGCGTGCGTAGCGGCCGAAGCGCTGCGTGGCCGGCCCGATCATCGACGCGCCGGCGTTGCTGTCGACGGGCACCGAGGTGGTGGACGGGTTCAGCTGCGTCATGAACCAGGTGAAGTTGCCCGCCATGCGGCCGGTTCCCTGCCGCAGGGCCACCCATGCGCCCGGCGATCCAGCCGGATCCCACTGATGGCCCGCGTACGTATTCGCGAAGTCGAAGGCGGCCCGGAACTCCGGGTTCGTCTGGCCCTGGCTCAGCACGTTGCCATAGACGGCGATCGAACGCACGCCCTTGTCCAGCTCCAGCAGGATCCGCCAGTAGTTCCAGCTGACGAGGTTCTTCTTGCCGGCGTAGCTGATCGGCTCCCAGTAGGCGTTGGTGCTGCCCATCCGCACCTGGTTGTAGGCGAACAGGTCGAAGGCGTCGCGGATCGGCTGCGGATCGATGTCCGAGCCGGTGCCCATGATCATGGCGCCTCCGGTTCCCAGCCAGGTCATCGGAGAGTGCCCCGGCCACTGTGTCCACACCTGCGCCCTCAGCGCCACCGGGATCTGCGGCAGCATCTGCTGCCGGTACAGGTTCATGACGTTGTAGTAGTAGGCGCTGCGCACGTCCTTCGACCAGAGCGTCTTGACCTTGTGGCCGGACGGCGTGGCCGTGCAGGTGTAGCCGGAGGGCAGGTCGGTCAGCTCGGTGCCGATCGCGTTGGGAGCGGAGCGCACCAGGGCGACGGTGGACGCATACGGCGAGGCCTTGAGGTGCGCGGCCAGCGCCGACACCAGCTCGGTCTGCACCGTCATGTAGACGGGATCCCAGTACTGCGGAACGGCCTGCTTCTGCACCGTGCCGCAGCGCGCGACCACGTTCCAGAGCCAGGCCGGCTTGGTGGTCGAGTTGACCTGCACGGTTGCGACCTTGCCGATCGAGGCGTAGTACTTCAGCTCCGAGTCCAGCGAGCTCCAGTTGAAGGCATTGCGCCGGGGCTCGATGGTGGCCCAGTCGAGCGTGATCTGGCCGCCCCGCACATAGGGTGCGGTGGCGCCCGAATCGTTGGCCCAGACCTGGTAGATACCGGCCACGGGTAGCGCGTTCGCAGACGCCGTGGCGGAAAACACGAGCGACGCAAACAGCGCAGCGACGAGCACGGAGACTCGCTGGAGATTCACTGGAAGACCCCTTCCGTTGCGGCCGACCCTCGGCCTCACAGGGAGATCGGTTGTGACCCGTCCTGCTCGTCCCCCTGCAGAACCATCCTGGCATCCCCCAGCGACGTGACGCATCCCCCATCTGGGGGGCACGGCCTACCCGCGTACGGGTGCTCACAGCGGGCCGGAAACGGTCAGTCGGTGGGTAGCAATGCGCGGTCCCAGTTGGCGAACCGCGGCCGTGCAGTCATGCCAACGCGCTCGTACAGCCGATTGGCGCCGGTGCTCGACTCGCTGTCCACCACCAGCTGCGCACCCAGCTTCCCGAGCTCGTAGAACTTCACGAAGCTGCGGCGCAGCAGCGCCTCGCCGATGCCGCGGCCGCGGGCCTCGCGGAGTACGCCCAGCCAGCCGACGTACCCGAGCTCGGGATCCTCCTCGGATTCGGCGGCAGCCAGCAGCACGCCCACCAGCAGATCGCCCTCCCAGGCCAGATACCACAGCTCGGGATCGAATGTGTCGCTGGCGTGGACGTGGCGATGCAGCCACGACTCCTCCGATGAGAACCCGTCGCCCCAGTGATCCTCGAACGCCGCGGCAGCGCAC
>Ga0207687_10000434_pt1 | contig 28367 bp, 19 predicted proteins | sample KBSM54metaG_FD_184399 | JGI IMG/M metagenome (GOLD analysis project Ga0207687, IMG submission 184399) | Miscanthus rhizosphere microbial communities from Kellogg Biological Station, Michigan, USA - KBS M5-4 metaG (SPAdes) (version 2) | ecosystem: Host-associated > Plants > Roots > Rhizosphere >...
GGTCATGGCCGACGGCTCCGCGAACATCTACGTTGCCGATTCAATCAGCCGGATCCGTGAGATGGTCGTCGCATCTACGCCTCCATCCACCCGGGCAGCCACGCCAACGTTCAGTGTGCAGGGCGGTGACTATGCAACAGCCCAGACTTTGACCATCACGGATGCAACCCCCGGCGCGTCAATATACGTGACGGTGGATGGATCTGCGCCTTCCCCGTCCACTTCGCCCGGATACAGCGTTCCATTCGTCGTAACCGGCAATATCACGGTGAAGGCCGTCGCAGTAGCTCCGGGTTTCCTGACGAGCGCGCCTGTTTCGGCCACCTACAACATCGCAGGCAATGCGCCCATAATCACTACGGTTGCCGGCAGTGGAACCTACGGTACAAGCACAAATGGAACGCCGGCTTCGGATCTCAAGTTCAGGGGGGCTGAGGGGCTTGCCATCGACAAATCGGGAAACCTCTACGTCTCCGACACAATTGGATGCGCAGTCTGGAAGATCTCCGCATCTACTGGGACTGGCTCTATCTTTGCCGGAACAGGGAACTGCAATTACAACGGAGACGGCGTTCGTGCGACCGACGCAGCTCTGTCTTACCCGGAAGGACTGGCATTTGACGCCACCGGAAATCTGTTCATTGCGGATCAGGGTAACGGCCTCGTTCGCAGAATCGCTGCAAGCGATGGTGTGATTACGACCGTGGCCGGCCAATATCCTCCGCCATTCGGCAACGTGGGCGACGGCGGCCCAGCCACATCCGCATATCTCAGCGGGCCAGCTTCCATTGCATTCGACTCGAACGGGAACCTGTACATTACCGATAGCGGTAATGCCCGTGTTCGCAAGGTCTCGGCAACCACCGGCATCATCAGCACATTCGCAGGAAATGGAACCAGCGGCGTAAGTGGCGACGGCGGGCCCGCGACAAGCGCCGCCCTGCAATACCCCACGTCTGTCGCATTGGATTCGGCCGGGAACATCTATGTTGCCAGTTTGAATGGCGGCAGGATACGTAAGATCGCTGTTGCAAACGGGCAAATCAACACCATTGCCGGATTGAAGGACCTCCGAGGCGATCTCGGTGACGGCGGTCCAGCGCTTGGCAACGAGATCGCTCCTCGGTCGCTGACGCTCGATGCGAACGACAATCTGTACATATCTAACGATCCGTCAGAAATTCGCAAGGTCGATTTAAACTCCGGCGTAATCACAAGAGTCGCAGGCATTGGTTTCCCGGGCTATAGCGGAGACGGCGGCGTTGCCACCGCTGCGCAGATTGTTTATCCGCAACAGATCGCATTTGATTCTGTTGGAAACCTCTACTTCCTGGACGGCGCGGGACGCATCCGGAAGGTGATTCTCGTCACACAAACTGCAGCCACACCCACCTTCACTCCCGGCGGTGGCTCTTACGCGTCCGTGCAATCCGTCACCATCTCCAGCACCACAACGGGAGCGACCATCTACTACACCACGGACGGCACCACTCCAACCGCAAATTCCAATGTATACGCCAGCCCGATCACCGTAACCGCCTCTGAAACCATCAAGGCGATCGCTGTCGCAGCCGGCTATACGCAGAGCGCAGTTGCGAGTGGGACCTATTCCATCACCGTGCCGCCGCCCACATTCACCATCTCAGGGACGGCAGTCAGTGTGACCAAGGGAGCTACAACCGGAAACACCTCAACGATCACGTTGCAGCCTTCGAATGGCTTCAGCGGCAGCATCACACTCACCGCGGAGATCACCAGTTCTCCAAGTGGTGCGCAGTATCCGCCGACCCTGAGCTTCGGAACAACATCGCCTGCCGCGATCACTGGCTCCTCGGCAGGTACTGCAACGCTGGCGATCACCACGACCGCAGCTACATCAGCCGCAAACCACGCCGGACCATCCCTCTGGCTCACTGGAGGCGGCTTCACGCTCGCATGCATGGTGTTGTGGTGCATCCCGGCGCGCCGGCAAGACTGGAAAGCTCTGGTTGGATCGATGGCTCTGTTGCTGGCTCTTGGTGCGCTGGGAGCTTGCGGAGGAGGAAGCGGTGCTCCGGGAGGCGGTGGCGGCGGAGGCGGGGGTACAACTGGAACAACCTCCGGCACTTATGTGATCACGGTTACCGGCACCTCGGGCTCTGTCACCCAGACCGGCGCGATCAATCTGACTGTCAGATGAGCCAGATTGGAACTTCTAGTCATGCAATGTGACACTTTGCAGGCGAGTCGGTTAAGCACGAGGCGTGCTTGTAATCGGGCGAAGGAGCGGAATCACAAGATCAGCGTGAGAATCTCTGCTTCGATCAACACCGTTATCCGTCGCATTCCAGAGCGCATTGCTTAGGCTGAAGGTGAGCGGATCTCAGGAGTTCTCGGAATTCGCAAGATGCAAGTTCCGCGGCAACGTCCTTTTGTTACAGAGACCACCGCAGCGCACCGTGGAAACCTGCTCGAGATCCGCCAGCATGCGTTTGCGCCGTGTCATGCTTCCTCCCGCTCTCCGGGCTGGAGAATTTGCGCGATTGCTCGCGCCAGTTTGTCCCACTTGCCGGTTTCAACCGCCAACTGCCGTCTGCCTTTTGCTGTCAACGCGTAGAACTTCGCCCGTCGATTGTTCTCTGAGGTCCCATCTTCGGCAGAGATCCATCGCCGCTTGATCAGCCGGTGCAGCGCCGGATAGAGCGATCCCTGCTCGACCTGGAGCACTTCGTCGGACCTGAATTCAATAGCCTTGGCGATGGCGTGACCGTGCATGGGGCCGCGTTGCAGGGTGCGCAGAATCAGGAGATCCAGGGTGCCCTGGAGAAGTTCGATGCGTTCATTCTGCTCTCTGGTAGACATTCTAGGTGATCATAGGCAGGATTCCGGTAGAATGTCAAGGTGAGCGGGGCCAGCTCTCTATTGACGAGAGCTGCCGTAAAGTGCGCTTCAGAAGACAACTCAATCTGGGGCATCGGCGCCTCATCAAGGTTCTGCTGCCGGTCCAAAAGTTTCGAAGCCTCGACATATAGCCTCAATGACCCATTGACACCGCCCAAAGTCAAAACCTAGGCTGCACCGTAAATCGATTTGGTAGCAGCAAGGCGGGTGAAAGATGGCATATGAGATAGATCGCAGAACCTTCGTCAAGGGGGCAGGATCGATCGCCGGCGTTGGCGTACTGGGCTCATTTTCCGCACTGGCGGAGATGCGAAGACAACTGACAGCCGTCTCCACACCCCTAGCCTTGTTCAGCTACGCAGACGTGCAGTTGCACGACGGGCCGATGCGGCGTCAGTTCGACGAGAACCACGCGCGCTTTTTGAACCTGGATGACGACCGGATGCTGAAAGTGTATCGACAGGCAGCCGGTCTGCCCGCGCCAGGCGACGACATGGGAGGTTGGTACGATCTGACCGGGTTCAGCCTGGAGCGGAGCGACTTCCATGGCTTCATCGCGGGACATTCATTTGGGCAGTACGTCTCAGGACTAGCACGCGCCTATGCCGTAACGGGAGATGATGCGACCAGGCTCAAGATCAACAAGCTCGTGAAGGGATATGGCGAGACGCTCGATCCGAAGGCGAAATTCTTTGTGGACTATCGACTTCCGGCTTACACCTATGACAAGCTCTCGTGCGGGCTGATTGACGCTCACGAGTATGCCCATGATCCGATGGCCATGGACATCCACGAAAAGCTTACGCGGGCCATAGCCGCCTACTTGCCTGAAAAGGCTCTATCCCGCGCGGAGCAACGCTCGCGCCCGCACAAGGACACCGCTTTCACCTGGGACGAAACGTACACCCTGCCGGAGAATCTCTTCCTTGCATATCAGCGGAGCGGGAAGCCTCTCTACCTGGATATGGCGAAGAAGTACCTCGAAGATGACACCTATTTCAACCCTCTTGCAGAAGGGAACAATGTACTGCCGTTTGAGCATGCATACAGTCACGTGAACGCATTCAGCTCGGCGATGCAGGCCTACATCACGCTGGGAAGCGAGAAGCATCTTCGGGCGGCGAAGAATGGCTTTGAGATGATCATGAAGACGCAGAGCTTTGCGACAGGCGGATGGGGGCCGAACGAGGCGTTTGGCGAGCCGGGAGTCGGCCAGCTTGGCGATAGTTTGAGCCAGACTCATGCCAGCTTCGAGACGCCATGCGGCGCATACGGCCATTTCAAGATCACACGATACCTTCTGCGCGTCACCAAAGACGCACGCTATGGCGACAGCATGGAGCGAGTTCTCTACAACACCATCCTTGGTGCGTGGCCTATTCAGGCCGATGGAACGTCGTTCTACTACTCAGACTACGCAAATACCGGAAAGAAGGTCTGGTACAAGGACAAGTGGCCGTGCTGCTCCGGGACATTTCCGCAGCTTGCGGCCGATTACCACGTCAGCACGTATCTGCGTTCGCGCGATGGAGTCTACGTCAACCTGTTCACGCCATCGAGTGTCCGTTGGACCGACGGCGGAACCAAGCTCCAGCTGACGCAGACGACTAGGTACCCCTTCGAAAACAAGATCGAGATTCAAATTTCCGCGTCGCAGCCGCATGAGCACACGATCTTCATCCGGATCCCGGCCTGGGCTAAACCTGATCCGGTTGTCATGGTCAATGGCCGGCGAGTAAGCAGCCAAGTCGAGCCTGGATCGTTTGCAGCGCTTCGCAATACATGGAAAGATGGCGACCGCATTCAGGTTGAGCTTCCGATGCCGCTCCGCCTCGAAGCGGTTGATGCAAACCATCCGAACCTGGTGGCGCTGGTCCAGGGACCGCTTGCGCTGATGGCTATTGCGGAATCACAACCAACGTTTGATCCGCAGGCTCTTCTCCGAGCGAAGCCGGCGAACAACAACCGCGGAGACTGGACGGCGACTTCAGTCAGCGGTGGAGATGTGACAATGCGGCCATTCATGACGATCGACAAGGAAAACTACAGCACGTACGTGCAGATCAAGAGTTGACTCACAATTTGTGCCTGCAGCAATTCGGAGGTCATCAGGCTCACCCCAATCCGATTCGGGATACAAGGCGAGGCGCCCCGGACCGCACGGAAGGAGAAATTGGAGCGATGATCAACCGGAAAGAGTTCGTGAGAGGCTGCGCAGCCGCGATCTGCGGAACCGGCATATGTTGTGCGGAGAAGGTATCTGCCGCTCAGGTGACGGAAGAGCATGCAGACGGATGCGATCCGAAGCAACTTTCAGAAGTACGCGACCGCGCTGACGCAGCTCGGCTGCGCTTCTCGAAGCTGATTGAAATCATCGAGGCTCGTTCGCCCGAGGACGAGCGTAAACAGATTCTGCGTGCGCTTGGAGGCAAGTGCGCGGATACGTTTCGCGCAACCTTGATCGACCGATACAAAGGGAACGTCGAGGGCTTCCTCGATGAGGGCCGGCGCAACTGGATGGCGGAAGCTACTTACGACAAAGCAAAGGGCACGATTCGCATTGTCGACAAGGGGCCATCATGTAGCTGTCCTATGGTGAAGGTTGGTACGACACCTCCCAGCTTTTGCGATTGCACCTTGGGATGGCAGGAAGCAACCTACTCAGAGATTCTGGGACGCCGAGTCAAGGCAGAGCTGGAAGAATCGATCCTTCGTGGCGGCAAGCGATGCGTGTACCGCATCACTGTTATTTGACACCAAGTGCGGAGTAGCGGATCCGCTCCCTTTCAATGTCACGGGGACAGCGGATCTCCCTCGACAAGTTTGAACCGGTTTTCTTCGCGCTTCTTGTTGTTCGCCTGCTGGCGAAGAACCGCAAGCTGCTTCAGCAAACCCGGAATTTCGTTTCTCTGGTCAGTTTTTCGCAATGCACGGACGAGATGATATAAGGCGGTCTGGTCTGCCGGATCATCATGGAGTGCTTTACGGCATTCCGCAACGGCGTCTGGGTATCGCTCCGCTGCCATGTACAGTTTCGCAAGCACGGTGTGAGCCGGACCGAGAGCAGGATTCAAGGAAACAGCTCTCTTTGCTGAGTTCATCGCCGTATTGAACTCGGAAGTGCCGGGCTGCGGGTCCTGTTCGGCGAGCACGTCAGCTTGCATATAAAGCAAGATCGGATCATTTGGGCGTGCGCGCAGCTTCTCCTGAATTCCAGCAAGAGCCTTGCTGAAATCGTTTTGCTGCACGGCGGTCAATCCCTGCGCGGCTGCCGATAGAGATGACTTTGGATCCAGTTGGTAGGCTCTATCGAAATCACTTTGGGCCTTCTCGTACTCCGAAAGCTGAACATACAACATTCCCCGTGCGAAGTAGAGCGCCGCGGCATTGGGCTGCAGGTTGATTCCATCGTTCACCACGTTAATGCCGACCTGTACTGACTGATGTTTCTCAGCAATTGCGGCAAACTCGATGTACAGATTCACGTTTTTCGAATCGCGAAGGATCGCTTCACGCAGCGAATCGACGGCCTTCTCCGTCTGATGCGATTGCTCGTATGCCTGCGCGGCAAGTTCCAGGGTCTGAGGGTCTGGATCTGCGGCTAACAATGGCGTGAGCGTAGCGATGGAGTCCTCTGGAAGTTGCGCCATCAACTGAACCGATGCCAGGACCCGGCGTTCCTGGACATTCTCCGGATGTGATTCGACGCTCCGCTTCAGCATCGCCATTGCTTTGTCGAATTGCTTTTGCTTCACGAGGCAGGCGGCGTACGCATCCAAGCCGGCCGGTCGCGCCTCAAACACAGGCAGAGCCCTTTCAAAGTGAGGCAGTGCCGAGGTACAGTTCCCCTGCTGATACTCCAAAACCGCCACCATGGCGTGGCTGGTCAAGTCGTTTGGATGAAGCTTCAATAGATGTTCAATGATGGGAATGCCAGCAGCGTCTCCCTGGTCGAATTCAATCTGCGCTGCACCTTGCAGAGCAGGAACGTTGTCCGGAGCGAGCTTGATAGCACGGCGGAATGAAGCGAGCGCGTCCTTTGAGTTACCGGCGCCTTTAAATGCGACGCCTTGCATCGTCCACAGCTCTGAATCTGCCGGTGAATGTGCAATAGCTGCATGGAGCAGCCCGAGAGCCTTCTCGTATTGTCCGGCTCGAAGCGCTGATACGATGTCAGCGGTCCGACGATCGCCTGTTTGGGCAGCGAGATTCGCGACCAATGCCGTCAGAGCCACAAAAACGAGAAGTGTCCGGCGATGGGAGGGAGCAGTTGTCATAGCTCTGAACTAAAAGCGCAATAATGCAACGGCAAAAAACTCGAGAGACCTGCAACTGATGTTACTCAAAAGAAAGAGGCCGGCCAACTTGAAGAGCTGGCCGGCCTCATCGTTCAAACGCCTTTACATCAGAACGACAGCTTCCCGCCCAATTGCCAGAACCTTGGCTCGTGGGAACCCGTAGCCGCGCCGAAGCTTCCGTCCGGAATGTTCGTGTCGACATTCGCGTAGTTGGCCCGATTGAACAGGTTGAAAAATTCAAACCGGATCTGGAAGTTTATGCGTTCCGTAATCGGAGTGTCTTTGTAGATGTTGGTATTCGTCTCAAAGAAATTCGGACCGCGGAACTGCATTGGCTTCTCGTTGCCCTCTTGTCCAAATGCAGGTATTGCAAAGTTGGATTTCGGTACTGCACCCGCCAGCCACGCTTTGTTGCCGCTCAACTGCTTGTAACTCGTGGCATCCGGATAGTCGAGGTTGTTGCCGTCGGCGTTGTAGTCGCCGCTGTAGGATTGAAGGCCGACTGCCGGGTTGGCCGGAGACGGACAGGCGGGAGCGCCTGTTGACGTATCCTCGCAGATCGGCGCAAATCCGTTAAAGTTTGCTGCCGTGAACGGATATCCCGACTGGAAGACGGTTGTGCCGCTCAGGCCCCATCCCCCTGTCACTCTTCCGCTCGCACCTTTGCCATGATTTAGCCCTGAAATCGAATAGTTCCAACTCAGGGAGACCCGATTCGGCACGTCGAAGACCGACGGTCCGTAGTATTGGCCGGGGTTATCCGGTGTTGGATACGCGAGACCGTCGTCCTTCGAGCTGGAACGCGTGTACGACGCATCGATAAACCCGCGCGAGAAGCGTCCCCTTACATCGAAGTAGATGGCATGGTAGTTGCCGTAACGGTCATTATCCGCGTAGGCGATGGAGCCGAAGCTGGTGTTGAGGCCCGTTCGTACCAGGCTCTCATGAGCAATCAGATCCCCGGGAACCACGTTGATGTCCACTCCGTACGAGACGTTGCCGATCGAATTCCCATTCCCCACAATGTTCCACGAGTGCGATCCGCTGTAGCCCACTGTCGCAGCAAGGTCGCGCGTAAGCCTTCGCTGAACGCTGAGGGACCAGATATCGGCCCACGGTGATTTGAGCAGCGGGTTGATTGCTCCAATGGCAAAATTGCCCCCGACCTTGCCGCCTTTTGTATCCAGACCTCCCTGGAATGTCGGGAAGGTAAATCCAAACGGCGGTTTATTACTGGTTCCCAGCTGGAAGATCGGAGGGGTCGAAGTGCCAGTGGTGAACGATGCAAGGACCAATCCCGGGGGACTCCCGCGGAATTCTTCCTGAACATTGGCCGAGGTCAGCCAGTTGGCATAAAGACCCCATCCACCCCGGACCACCCAGTCTCCATTGCCGGTTGGATCCCACGCAAAGCCTGCGCGCGGGCTCCAGAGGTTGTCGACTGAATGCAATAGAGCATTTTTCGTCGGTTTTGCATACCCGTTCGCGATCTGCTCCTGCTTCGAAGTGCCGGTTCCGTAGTAGAAGTTGCCGAAGACGGTGGCGTCGCTCTTCGACCACGGGTTGCCGCTGTCGTCATAGCGCAAACCGAGCGTGAGTGTCAGGTTTTTGCGTGCCTTCCAGGTGTCTTCAACAAAGAGGCCGAAGGTCCTGGCGGCGGCATCCCAATTCCACAGCTGCTGGGTGCCGGTCTGCGGGTTGTACATAATGCCGCTCTCGTTCGTAGGCGCGTCTTGAGCGAGTTTCAGCAAGTTGTCGAAAGCGAACTTGGGCTGCGACCACGGGCCCTGGAAGGGCTCCACGTCGTCGCCATACCAGCCCTCGTACCCAAATTTCAGAGTATGTGCACCCTTGACGTGGGTGAGTACATCACGCCAGTGCCAATTGTGCTGAATGAAGTCGCCCTGTGCGAAGCCGACGCCATAAGCCTGACCACCGTCAGCGTTGATTCCGTTGACGGAGATCGATGGAACCGTATAGTCCTTGGCGCCGCTGCCCAGCACGCCTTCAACCCGGCTCTGGCCAGCTGTTACTTCGTTCAGCGTGTTCGAGGAGAACGTGTGCGTCCATGCTGCCTGCCCGGCGACCTGCCACGTGTTGTTCAAGGCGGAGAAATCAGGCATCGGAGATGCCGCACCAGTCAGAAGCAGAGTGCGGAAGAGGCTGACATAGATGCGCTCCTTGTGGAAGGCCTGATCGATGCGGGCGAAATATTGTGTGCCATTGCGGATCTGCGTGGCTCCGAAGGAGCCTTGATTGATCATCGCAAGAGTGCATGGCACGCCATTCTTTCCTGCCGTGGTTCCGCAAGCTGTGCCGAATACATCAGCTGCTGTTTGCTGCACTGTCACAGAGCCGACGCCAGAGGGTACATACTTTGCTAGAATGCCCGTTCCCACCGTGCTCGGATAATTCGCCTGGGCAAAGGAAATGAAATCAGGCGAAGCAAAAGTTACCAATCCGCCAGCACTCGCGGACGAACGCAGAGGCTCGATGGCGAAATAGAAGAAGCTGTTGCGGTGCGGAATGATTGGACCGCCGATGGCAAAGTCCATGTTGTTTGAATGGAATGGCTTGTAGGGGCTGTCTTTCGACGAGACAAAATGCTGGTTAGCGAACATCCCCTGGTAGTTGAACCAGTCTGATGCAGCACCGTGGAATGCATCGGTGCCAGACTTCGTTGTGAAGATGGTTTGAAGACCAGCTGCGCGGCTGTGCTCCACGGAGAAAGTGTTTACCTGCACGCTCGTTTCCTGGATGGATTCGGGCTGCGGAGTAAGGTTCAGCACGCCTTGGCGTATGCCGCTGGTAACGTCAAGTCCGTCGATGACGTACTGATTGTTGTTCTGTCCTTGTCCGTTTGCGCTGGCATCCACCTGCTCTTCGGTAGAGAAGTTGTCAACTCCAGAGGCGGGACTTCCCGACGTGCTGGTGCCAAGACCTGATACGCCGGGCGCCATTGTCACGAGAGTCACAAGGTTTCTACCCACGATCGGCAACTGGGCTACACCCTTGTTGTCCAGCGTTAGCTCAGTGCGACTATCGGCGGTGTCGACGATCGGAGCTTCGGTGCTGACAACCACTGATTCACTTGCTGAGCCGACTCGGAGCGAGATCGGCAAGTTGACGTTTTGTTCGGTCAGCACCGTCACTGAAGCTTCTGTCTTCGAAAAACCGGTGGCAGCGGCGGTGACCTTGTAACTTCCCGGGGCCAGACTGACGAACCGGTAGTTGCCCGAGGCGTCCGAATTTGCAGACTTTCGCTCGCCGGTGGCTACATTCAGCAGTTCGATCTGAGCTTTTGCGACACCTGCCCCCGTCGGATCCTGGACCACTCCCTGAATATTCGCCGTGAACTGCGCGAACGAAGGGACGGCCCATAGAGCCAGCAAGGAACACAGCAAGATGGCAAGGTAGAGCACCCTGCGTCGTGACATGAACACCTCCTGAAAGACGGATCGGGTAATTTTGGTTGGTATCAGAAAACGTTTCCCCGATTTCTCAACCTTGTAGAAGATGCTCGGAACGAGTGTCAATGGGTTCTATGTACTATGCGCCCGGTTTCAGCGGCTCCACCCACGGTTCGGAACCACGCCTGCACCCTCACGAAAGGTCACCAGCCGATTGCCGGCAACGCGGCGGTAGCTTTCGTGCAATCCGCTGGGCCAGTGGATATCGAGATCAACTTCCATCGCAGCTCCCAGGCCAAAATGGAGCCTCGGGTCATTGCAGGAGTAATAGCTTGACTGGCTCACCAACGCTTGCGCCTGAGTCTTCCCGCCGTAGTGGGCAACAACACGCGCTCCGATTGCGCTTCGATTCGATTTGACGCCCTGCAACTGCACCTTGAGCCAGTTCTGTTTCACCTTGAGATCGTTTCTGAGCAGGGAGGGAGGCTCATTCATATTGACGATCAGCACATCGATGTCGCCATCGTTATCGAAATCGCCGAACGCGCAGCCTCGACTGCTGTGAGCCGCGGATATCCCTGCGCCGCCCTGCGATTCAAGCTCCTCAAAAGTGCCATTCCCGAGATTTCGGAAGAGAACGCGTCGGGTCTTGTAAGGAAACTGCGGGAGTTTCTTCTCCACCTCCGGATATACGCTGCCGGTAACAAAGAACACATCAGGGTATCCGTCGTTGTCCAGATCTACGATTCCTGCGCCCCAGCTTGTGAAGCGAGTCTCAACTGCGATCTTGGCGGATCGCGTCACTTCGTCAAAATTGCCCTTTCCGTCGTTCCGATAGAAGCCGCTCGTGTCGTCGATGAAGTGTGTCTTGAACAGGTCGAGATGTCCATCGAGGTTGTAATCTCCGATGCCTACGCCCATACCGGCCTGTTCCATTCCGTCATCACTAAGAGCAACCCCGCGGGTCACCCCTTCTTCACGAAAAGTCCCATCGTGATTGTTCATGAACAGCAAGCTGGGCGTAGAGTCACACGCCACAAAAATGTCGGGCCAGCCGTCTTCATCAAAATCGGCTGCGACCACGGTCATGCCGTAGCTTTCAATGGCCACATCAATGCCTGCCTGTTTGGTCACATCGGTGAATGTGCCATCACCATTGTTGCGATAGAGCAGATGCCTTCCGGTTGGCAGACCTCGCGGTCCGCAATTGACTGGAATTCCCTTCCAATTGCAGGTTGATTTCTCTCCCGGTACCGGAGCGTTCTCAAACGAGAACCGAATGTAGTTCGAGACGAACAGATCGAGGTGTCCGTCGCGGTTATAGTCCACAAACGCGCATCCCGCTCCCCAGAGTGCGGGTCCTGATTGCAAAAGACCCGCTTCCTTCGTCACATCTGTAAAAGTGCCGTCGCCATTGTTTCTATAGAGGCGATTCTGGCCGAAGTATGTGCAGAAGATGTCGTCGAAGCCATCGTTGTTGTAGTCGCCTACGCACACTCCGTTTGCCCATCCGATGGCCTTCAGCCCTGCTTTCTCGGTTACGTCAGTGAAAGTGCCATCGCGGTTGTTTTTGTAGAGGCGGTTTGTGGCTCCTGGCGGTGTACCCTCGAGCCGTGTACCGGAAAGAAGGAAAATGTCGATCCAGCCATCGTTGTCGTAGTCGACAAAGGCGCAACCGCAACCATTCGCCTCGACAATGTACTTCTTTTCGTCGACCCCGCCATAAATGACGGGGGCATGCAAACCTGCTTCCTTCGCAACGTCGATAAATTCCGCGTTGAACGGACGCCCGGAAGGCGCCGGTTTGGCCTGTGCCTTGATCCCCCGAGATGCAATTCCACCTTGCTGTTGCCCGAGGAAGCGTTGTGCGGAAGTGCAGATAGACAGAAGGACGAAGGAACGTCTGGTGAGTGTCATGGAGACGCGGTGTTTAAACGAGAGCCATTATTGCCGCTGGAGAGTAGTCAAGTAAAGGCGTATGGGGCTATTGCCTTCGAATCTCATTCATTCCCGTCGGTTGGCCGGTGCGACCACGAGTTTGTACCGGTTGCGCTCGCCCTCCTGCTTGGTCGATTCCTGCCGCGCTTTCGCAAGCTTCTTGAGCAAATCCGGAATCTCCGCCTGTTTCCCGCTTTTACGAAGCGCAATAACCAGGTGATACAGAGCGCTCTGATCGGAAGGGCTCTGCTGCAGGACCATGCGGCACTCCTGTGCGGCGAGCGCATTCTCGCCGGCATCGAGATAATACTTCGCAAGCAGGTTGTGAGCCGCCGTCAGCGATGGCTGCAGTTTCACGGATCGCTTCGCGGATTCCATTCCCTGTCGAAACTCCGGCGTGCCCGGCTCCGCTGCCATCTTGGAGAGAATTGCCGCCTGTAGATAAAGCAGGAACGCATCATCGGGCTTCTTGAGAAGTTTGGCTCTGACCTTCGCCAGCGCCTGTGCGGGATCGTTCTGATTCTGTTCGTTCGCGAGCATGCCTTGTGCGGCCGCACTCATCCCCATCGTGGGATCCAATTGCTCGGCTCTTTCGAAATCGCTTTCGGCTTTCTGATATTCCGCGAGCTGCACATAGAGCACCCCCCGGGCCAGGTAGAGATTTGCAGCGTCAGGTTGCAGCTTCAGACCGGCATCAATCATCTCCACGCCCGCCTGGAATGACTGGTGATCGATTGCGAGTTCGGCAAAATCCACGTAAAGGGCCGTGTCCGATGGATCCTTGACAATCGCATCCCGCAGAATCCGCACCGCATTAGGCGTATCTTTGTTCGCCTCGAAAATGGCCGCCGCTAACTGCATTGTGCCCACATCGGCACTCGACGTCAGCAAAGGCTGAACGGTTCCAAGCGCATCTTGGGGTTTTTCGGCAGCAAGCTGAACGGCGGCAAGTGCTTGCCGGCATCTAGGATCGTCGGGCCGTGAGGCCAGGAGCTGCTGAAACACTTGAGTCGCTTCATCCATCCGCTTCAGCTTCAGCAAACAGGCGCCGTACCCTTGCAAAGCCTCGGGCTGTGACTCCAGCGCTTGACCGGCTTCTGAAAAGTGCTTCACCGCAGTCGGGCAGTCTCCGTTCTTTTCGGCCAGCACCGCCAGCATGGCATGCGAGGTGACGTCATTGGGCTGAATCGTCAGAACGCGTTTGAGCAAGGGAATAGCACCCACGCTGCCCGCATCGTATTGAATCTGGGCAGCGCCTTCGAGCGCGGGCAAGTAGTCGGGAGATAACTTCAACGCATGCTGGTAAGATGCGAGCGCCGATTTCGAATCTCTCTTCCCCGAGAAGGCCAGCCCCTGAAACATCCAAAGCTGCGGATTGTTGGGAGCGCCGTGGAGCGCGGTTGCCAGCAATTCGAGCGCCCTGTCAAATTCGTGTGTTTGAAGCGCCGATGTGATTGATGCAGTCTGCTCTCTCCCTGTTTGCCCGATCAAGCTTGTTTGCAGGCACAGAAATAGAGGGAGAAAACAAATCCTATGTACGAGCGAACTCAAGCTCATTATCCTCGAAGACATCTCCCGCTCTGTCGAGCCGTATCCGAACTGGAGTTTCGAGACTAGTCTACTGCGAATGCGGGGTAACCTGCTGCTTGAAAGAGCGAGATGGTCGGGCCGTATAATTGCCGGACCGGCTACGGAAGGACTAGACTCTCCCAGGATTTCAATAGTATGGGTCGAATGACCTATACGGTTGCCGACCACGTCGCCGACAACCTTTCGCAGAGCGAACGAGTGCGCCCAGAGGAAGTACCTGATGATGATGCGAACGGTTTCTCGCTTCAATCGGTCGACGCTGAATCGCTCTCACTCCATCCAAACGCCACTGGTTTTTTCTCTGCTGCTGGTTTCCTTCGTTGCCTTAGGCTGCAAGCGAACCAGGCCCACAGTAGCAGTGATTCCACGTACCTGCGGAACGGCGCTTTGGGAACCCGAGCATGCCGGTGTAGCCGCCGTCGCACGCTCGGCCGATCTGGATATTTATTGGAATGCGCCCATGCGCGACGACGACATCCGTAGTCAGATATCGCTTCTTGAAAAGTCGGTTGATCGCGGGATGGCAGGTATCATTGTCTCGCCAATTCAGACCTTACCCCTGAGAACTCCTATACGACGTGTTCTCGCCAAGGGAATACCGGTCGTAGTGATTGATACCGAGCTGGGAATCCCCTCGGGTTCGAAACTCAGTTACGTCTTGAACGATGAAGAGACAGGAGGGCGGATTGCCGCACAGAGGATTGGATCGATTCTTCACGGGAAAGGAAACATTGCAATCGTGGGAATCCAACCGGAACTCAAAAGCAGCACCATCCGCGAGCGAAGCTTCGAGTTTACGCTGACGCGTGAGTTTCCCGGAATTCACGTTGTTGCTCGCCGATTGGGGTTGTCGAGTGTGCCGCAGGAGCAACACAGCGCCGAAGAACTGCTCGCCGGCACAACCACCCTCGATGCGATCGTTGCGCTTTCGCTGGCCGCTACGCGCGGGACCTACTATGCTCTCGCGGAATTCTCCAAAGCAGGAGTAATCAAGCTGGTTGGCTTCGATCAGGACCTGATTCCCCCCATTCGTGGCGGAGGAATCGATTCCGTCGTGGTACAGAATACGTACGAATTAGGCCGAGCTGCGATGGAGATTATGAATCGAGAAATACACGGGTCATCCGGACCTGCACAGGTGAAGGTTCAACCCGTCTTGATGACGCGCGAAAACCTCGACTCCGCCGAAATCCGTCAGATCGAGAACATGTCATGGTGGTCGCCGCAATGAGCCGCACCCATGCGACCAGGCGCGCATTGCTGATTGGCCTGGCCGCAGCAGTCGTCGTAATCGCGATCGGCTCTTCCGTCATGTATCGCTCGGCAAATCGGAGCGAACCCCTTGAACGCCGCGCCATCTCTCTCGAGAATCAGGAAGACTGGCGGGCATTCGGCGGGACCTGGCAGTATGCGGACGGTGTGATGACCAACAACTCCGACGAGCGCGGCGCCAAGCTGATGACGGGACCGGGATATTGGACAAACTACTCCGTCGAAGCAGATGTACTGCTCCTCGGCCAGTATGGCGATGCAGGATTGATCATCCGCGCAAGTGATGAAGAGACAGGCGTGGATGCCTACCACGGCTACATGGCCGGCCTTCGTGATCTCGACAACACTCTCATGATGGGGAGGGCTGACTACGGTTGGAGAGAATATGCAGTCAAAAGAGTGATGCCGCGGGTGTTTGCAGAGCAGTGGTATCACCTCAAGTTTCTGGCTTTCGAATGCGATTTCGCGGTGAGCGCCACCTCTGCAACCGGCGAGACAAGCACCATCGCGGTCCGGGATCCGAACTGCATCCGTTCCGGGAGGTTCGGATTGAAGTCCTATAACACCGGAGCTCAGTGGAGAAACATGGAGATCCGGCCTGCCACTCATGCCGATCTTGCTGCGATGATCGGGTCGATACAACTGCAAACAGCAGTGGCCAACCAATTCCCAACGGGAATGGAACCCGCCCCGTACGACCGGTTCCTCGAACCCATTGAACGTGACCTGCAAGCACACCGTTCACAGACTGACGTGCAGGCGATCAGCAGCCTTCGACTGCTGTCGCCCGATGCGCCAAACTCCGTTACGATTCAGGGCGTCGTGACGCTCACCGCACCCATGCTCTATATCCAGGACTCGACCGGCGGATTAGCCATTTCCAGCAGTGCCCCCCATCCCCCTCTTCAGATAGGTGACGAAATCGAAGTGCGGGGCGATGCGTATCTGCACGATTTCAGCTCGGAACTGGGCAACGCCGAAATTCGCCGCCTATGGTCGCACACGCCGGTGTCCCCGGTTGCGGTCGCAGCTTCGCAGGCTGCGACTGGAGCATTCGATGCACAGTATGTGGAGGTGGAAGGAAGACTCGAAGAGAAACACAATGAGGGCAATGGAGCGGTCAGCCTGACACTGGAGGACGAAAGCCAGTCTTTCATGGCGTTGGTGACCGGTGCTGGCCGAGAGCCCCGGTTGAAGACTCTCAAGGAGAAGAGCAAACTCCGACTACGGGGCATCTGTGTAACGGATGCCAAGTACACTCATGACCTTACTGCCTTCGCGTTGCTGCTTCCTTCTTCAGGAGACGTCGAAGTTCTGGAGGGGCCGCCGTGGTGGAACACGTCTCACATCATTGAGGTCGGTGTCGCTGTCATCCTATTTTCTCTCGCCGTGATGACTGCATTGATCCTTGTGGAGCGTTGGCGCATGCAGGCTGTTCTTGACGAGCGTCAACGCCTCGCACATGAGATGCATGACACGCTGGCACAGAGCTTCGCGGGGCTGGGATTCCAATTGCAGGCTATTCGCGACGACGTCGAAGACGGGATGGACATCACTCCGCAGCTCGAAATTGCCCAGGGCATGGTTCGCAACAGCCATGAGGAGGCGAGGCGAAGCATCTCTACACTGCGTCCGGAGCATTTGGAATCAATAGGGTTGCTGGCAGCTCTCGAGGAATGTGCTCGCCGGATGGTCTGCCAGAGTTCCTCCGTTGAGATCAAGTCACAGGTCAAGGGAAATGTTCGGAATCTTCCCTTGCGTGTTTCCGATACGCTTCTCCGGATCGGCTATGAGGCCATCGCCAATGCGGTTCGGCATTCGCATTGCTCGCGGCTTACCATTTCGCTTGTCTACGGGAGTTCGACAGTGGAAATGTTCGTTGAAGACAACGGAGACGGCTTCATCGTTTCAAGCGAATCAGCAGGGTTCGGCATTCGAGGAATGCACAAGAGGGCCGACAACATTGCAGCGCAGTTCAGAATCGACAGCGCTCCTGGCAAGGGAACGGTAGTGAGAGTGCTCGCGCCATTGCCAGCCTCGTTCTTGCGGGCGCTCTCGATTAAGGGGCTAATTCACGTAAGGATTGACAAACATGAACACGCCAGACTCTAGAGGATGCGTCCGGGTCCTGATTGTCGACGACCACCCTGTTGTCCGCGCGGGCTTGACTTCACTGCTTCGCAGACAGCCTGGTGTAAAGCTGTCCGGAGCGGCTCATTCCGGAGAAGAAGCCATCAATGTACTCAAGCGTATGTCAGTGGATGTAATTCTCCTGGACTTGCGCATGCCGACGATCAATGGGATTGACCTGTTGAATCTCCTTAAGGCAGAACCAAATCCGCCCAGGGCAATTATCCTCTCCAGCTACGAGTTGGAAGAAGAGATCTACAGGGCAGTCAAGGCCGGCGCAAGAGGCTACCTTTCAAAGAACGCCCCGCGTGAAGAAATCGTCACAGCCATCGAAGCAGTTGCCGGAGGCGGCACATATTTCCCTGAGCGGATAGTCGAATGGATGTTGCTACGCGACGCTCGATCGAGCCTGAGTGCCCGAGAGATCGAAATCCTGGAAATGGTCTCGCGAGGTCTAACCAATAAGGAGATCGCCGGCGCCCTTCAGATTAGTCACTACACGGTTCGGAATCATATCAACCACATCAGCGCCAAACTGCAGGTCGCCGACCGCACTGAGGCTGCCACTGTGGCTCTTCGCCAGGGCATCATTGAAAACAACTAAGATCCGGCGAGAGAGCATTGCGGCCTGTGCTCTATTGCTGATTCCTGGATTTCTCTAAAAGATGATCGCCATAGACGATCCCTGCGTGCCGAGTCTCCGAAAGCACGTCATGCATGCGTGTTGGAACACGGAGATCTCGTTAATCGGATGCGATCGGTCGGTCTGATCGTATCGCCCGATCTGCGAGGTGTACTGGCAAGTTGGATGGCAATCGGGCCCGAGTTGTGACGACGAACCGAACTCGCGGAACGCGAAGGCCGGGGTAGAATGAAGATCCGCAGGCGGCAACGCCACGAAGGTTCAATTCTCTCCGCCCAACACGACCCGCTTTCTAACTTGGCCAGATTGGAATGAGAATTGAGCTGTATGGTTTCATTGGGACAATCATTCGCGAAGTTTCAGGTCACTCCAATCAATTTGGCTTTGAATGCTCCCAGCAGTTCTTCAATTGTCGAGAATTGTGCGAGAGGCAGCAGATCGAAGCTGGTTGCGATGTTCAAATGTTTTTTTGCCCCCCTTGCTCAACAAGATGCTGAGGGGTGTTCATCATGAGCCGGGATACCTCCATGCGTACCGCTGCATATGAGGTGTGGCGTCGGAGGACAGCCATCAGGGAGTCGCTGCTCCATTGGAAGAGTCGGTAGTCTTCATGCAAACCATGGGCCAGCATCTGGACTGCGCTCATCAGGCAGTCTGTCGCGACTTTCTCGCCATATCTACCGGATCCCATTTGATTCTAAAAATCCATGGTGGTTGATTTGCAAAACCGCACCTTAGACAAAGCCCCTATTCGATTTCCATGGACAGGTGGTTTCGTGAATGGCTCAAGCAGACGATTGGGCCAATACATTGCCTGTGCCTTGGCTAAGGCGGGAGCGGCTCTTGTACTTACCAGCCACGACCCTCAGGCTTTCAGAGAATTCAAATCGAAGATGCAGGCGGCAATCCCATCAACCATAGCGACGATGATCTTTTCCTTATAGATCTCCGTATTGCCAGCGATTTCCAGCCGACGACGGCTCGGTGCATTGTTTGTGATAATTGAATAGTTATGTCTATGCAACAGTTTCAGACCGAAGTAGATCAACTCTTACACCTGATCGTTCATTCGCTTTATTCACATCCGGAGATCTTTCTTCGCGAGCTCATATCCAACTCGTCGGATGCTCTCGACAAGCTACGCTACCTGACGATTACGGAGGAGCGATACAAGGCCCTCATCGTCAGTGGTGTTGAGTCTGCACGCATTGATCTCGTGCTGGATGAAGAGAATAAAACACTCACAATCTCCGACACGGGAATCGGCATGAACCGGGAAGATCTTGTGTCGCACCTCGGCACTATTGCGCGTTCCGGGACAAGGAACTTCCTTGCCCAGATGTCGGGAGACGCACGCAAGGACTCCAACCTGATCGGCCAGTTCGGGGTTGGCTTCTATTCGGTTTTCATGGTGGCCTCAATGGTTCAGGTCATCTCCCGCAAAGCAGGTGAAGAGAAGACGTTCAAGTGGACGAGTGATGGTAGGAACGGTTTCGAGATCGAAGAGCTTGTCGCCTCGGAGTTACGCGAACGCGCAGGAACAGACGTTCTGATTCGTTTCAACGATGAGAACGCCCAGTACGCGAACAGCTGGCGCCTGCGGGAGATCATTAAGAAGTATTCGAATCACATCGCGTTTCCTATCTTTCTCACCTACGACAAAAGCGAGTGGAACCCTGAGAAGAAGGAGTCCACCAAGAGCCGAGTGACTGAGCAGATCAACCTTGCCAGCGCCATGTGGCAGCGCACCAAATCCGAGCTCAAGGATGACGACTATAAGGAGTTTTACAAAGGGATTACGGGGGACCCGGAGGATCCGCTCTTCTGGTTTCACACCCGTGCCGAAGGCACACTCGAATACACCACCCTCTTCTACACTCCAGCTAAGGCTCCACTCGATCTGTACCAGGCTGAATACAAAGGCGGTATTAAGCTCTACGTGAAGCGCGTCTTCATCATGGATGATTCCCGGGATCTTCTGCCTCAATACCTCCGCTTCGTCCGCGGCGTCATTGATTCAGAAGACCTGCCGCTGAATGTCTCACGCGAGATCCTGCAGCAGAATAAGGTCCTCTCCAGTATCAGAACCGCAAGCGTTAAGAAGATTCTCTCGGAGCTGAAGGCCGTTTCCTCCAACGATCCGGAAAAGTATCTGAAGTTCATCACCGAGTACAACCGGCCTCTGAAGGAGGGGCTTTATGGCGACTTTGCGAATCGTGAGGTACTGCTTGACCTGATTCGGTTCAAATCCACCACGATCGAGGGGCTCACCTCATTGGCTGAAGCCAAGGAACGCATGAAGCCGGACCAGAAGTCACTCTACTACGTCACCGGCGGCTCGGAGTCGATGCTTCGCAGCTCACCCCTGCTCGAGATCTACAAGAAAAACGACATCGAAGTCTTGATCCTCGATGACGATATCGATGAGGTCGTCTTTTCCTCTGTCGGTAAATATGGCGAGCTTGAGCTTAAAGCCGTCAACAAGTCGTCTACTTCAGAAGACCTCAAAGATGAGGCGGCACCGCAGAAGGCCGAAGAGCTCAAGCCGTTGCTTGAGAAGATCACAGCCGCTCTAGGCGATGTCGTCAAAGAGGTGCGTCCATCATCGCGTCTGGCCGACAGTCCGTCAGTTATCGTATCTGATGAAGATGAACCCTCAGCGCGGTTGCGCCACATGATGGAAGCGATGGGACAGAAGGGCATGCCGGAGCAGAAGCCTATCCTTGAAATCAATCCTGATCACGAGATAGTCAGAAAGCTTCTGGCTGATCCGGGCAGCGAAAAGGTACCGGATGCGGCTTGGCTCCTCTTCGAGCAGGCCCTTCTGCTTGAGGGAGTGCCGTTGAAGGACCCTGTGAGCTTTGTTCAGCGCCTCAATCGAGTGCTAAAACAATCGATTTGATGGCGAACTTCGCGACCGAGTCTGCTGTCCAGAGCAGGTGGAACATTCCCAGCCGCTCAAACCCGGTACGCTCAGAGGAAACTGACCACGCATGAAATTCCAGCGTGAAGACGAATTGGCCCGTCTGCAGAAATCGAATCTCCAGCCGGTGTACTTACTGGTGAGATTGCGTCCGATACCAGAGAACTTCTCGTGAGTTGGCAAGGGGGTGCCTGTACGCCGATGAACGAAAGTCCGGCAACAATGTAGAGAAGCACACCGGCAAGCAGTTGACTGATTTTCATCAGGATCTCCAGACCTTTGGAAGCGTTGCCGCTTCTTTAAGAAGAATAAGCGTCGCTCGAATGCATGATGAATCATGAACTGTCTAAATAGAAGGCCCGCTTGCAGCAGCATGCGGGCCATGGAGAAGTGGTATTCGAAAAAGATCGCGCATTTCGAATTGTGGAGCGCCAGCAGGAGCCAACTGCAACAAGATGCCGGTTCGCGCAGAAAGGCGAAAATGCCGCGACCACTGCAGGAGGTTACAGCGAACGTTAGTTACTTACCCTTTGCACTTCCACTGTTTTGCAACGGCGACTGGAACAGCCGGGGCGCAAAATCCTTCAAATCGCGTCGCCAGGTCTGCCACTCGTGATCTGTGCCGGGGGACTCGTAAAAGACGTGCTGAACTCTTCCCTCGTCAAGAGTCGCATGCAGGTTCTCGAGGCCAGACTTCATCCGCTCCGGCTCGTTTGTTCCCACGCCGATCCAAAGCAGATGTACTCGTTTTGCGAAGGCTGTTGGATCGGCCATTGCGCCTTGGAACGCTGTTTTGGTGTCCAGCTTGCCGCTGCCCATAGCGAATACGTTTGCCGCTCCGCTGAATCCACCAATATAGGAGAAGTGGTCGAGGTGATTGAAGGTGACCTGGAAGGTCTGCATGCCGCCCATTGAAAGCCCCGCCATGGCGCGGTGATCGCGATCCGGGAGCGTGCGAAAGGTTTTGTCGATAAAGGGAATTAGCGCCTGCATAACATCGTCTTCGAATGCGCCCATTCGCTGCTGCATCACCTTGATGAACTCAGGCGAACCAAAGGGCTTGCCCGTGAGGTCGGGAGAGACATAGCCGGCGCGGCTGGCATAACCATTCGCCATCACGATGATCATCGGTTTCGTGTTCCCGCTCGCGATCAGGTTATCGAGAATGAAATTTGCTTTGCCCTGACGGATCCAGCCGCTTTCGTCTTCTCCTCCTCCATGCTGGAGATACAGCACGGGGTAGCGCGTCCTGGTTTGTGCGGCGTAGTCAGGCGGCAGGTACACGAGTGCATGTCGCCATGTTCCCGTAACCATCGAGTGATACCAGACTTCTTGTACCTGGCCATGAGGAACATCCTTCGGGAGGTAATAATCGACGCCGGCTTCGGGTACCTCAACGGCGCTGGCCCATTTGCTCCCGCCGAAATAGGCGGTGCTGCCGGGGTCGCTGACCTCTGCGCCATCCACAACGATTGTGTAGTAATGGAGCCCCGGCGCAAGTTGCGGTGTGGTAAAGGTCCAGAAACCGGCCGCCTGCTTTTCCATGTCCGCCTTCGGGCCGCTCCAGAAGTTGACGCGGACCTTGCTCGCGTCTGGCGCCTTGAAGCGAATCTGGACGCGCGAGTTGCCATCGACTTTGGGGTACTGCGCGTCGAGAACATTCGATGTGGCGGACTTGAAATCTCCTGATTCCTGAGCAGAGCAAAGACTCGCAGCCATCAGCATCAGCATTGCGATCGATCGCATCGGTATTCCTCCGGTTAAACGTTTGCCAGACTGGACCAAATCGGGCGCGAATCGCCCCAAGTCCAGGATCACGGGGATAGTAATCCAACGGCCGCATAGAGTAAAGCGATTTATTCAACTTGTTTATTGCATGTTGAACTATGTATATTCGGGAATTCCGGGATGATTACGTGGGATGGCGGCCGGAAATCTGCAGGATGGCTGCTGACTTGGGATGAGAGGATCCATCGCGGTTAGGCCAAAATCCAGCCTCTGCAGAAAACGTATCCCGACTGTTGATAGCCGATGCCCGAGTGAAGGTGAATCTTCAGCTGAGGTCCGAACAAATGAGGGGGGGTCCGAATGAGAGTCGTGAGACTGTTCATAGCGTGCTCGATTGTGATGACAACTATGTCATCCCGCGCGCAAGTACAAACCAACGTTCCCGCAGAAGTCTCCGGAGCAAGGCCCGTTGCCGCAGAGCGCATCAAGGTTCACGGCGCAGCGCTTGAAGGCAATCTGGAGGGCGATGCCGTCGATCGCGATGTCATCGTCTTTCTACCGCCCAGCTATCAGAACGACAAAAAGCGGCGTTATCCAGTGGTCTACGCATTGCACGGTTACTCGATTAGCGCCGAACAGTGGACACATGAAATTCATGTCCCACAAACGATCGAAGGCGCGTTCGCCACAGGATCGCAGGAGATGATTGTCGTCCTGCCCGACTCCAGAACCGTCTACAACGGATCGATGTACTCAAGCTCGGTGACCACCGGCGACTTCGAGAAATTCATCTGGCGCGATGTGGTTAGCTACGTTGACGCGCACTACCGCACCATCGCCAATCGAAGCAGCCGCGGCCTCGTCGGCCATTCGATGGGCGGATACGGCGCTTCTCGCATTGGTATGAAGCATGCCGATGTTTTCGGCGCTTTATACATCATGAGCCCCTGCTGCATGTCTCCGATGACCGGAGGCGGTCCGGGACCTGCCGATCAAATGAAGGAGCGTGCGATTGCCGGCGAAAAGAAAGCCGCTTCTGCCAGGTCGCCTGCCGACCTCGCTGCCCAGTCCCCGGGCTTTAGCGCGGCCCAGTACGCAACAGCTGCCGCCTGGGCTCCCGATCCGAAGAATCCTCCGCTGTACTTCGACCTGCCTACCAGAGATGGCGTTCCGCAGCCCGAGGTGATGGCGAAATATGCTGCCAACGCCCCACTGGCTTTTGTCGATCAGTACATTGGGAGTCTCAAGCAGTATCGTGCCATAGCGATCGATGTTGGCGACCAGGATGGTCTCCGCGCCGATGCAGGCAAGCTGCACAACATCCTCGACAACTACGGAGTCGCAAACATCTTCGAGATCTATTCCGGTACGCACACGAGTGCCGTGGCAGATCGATTTCAGAACCACGTTCTGCCGTTCTTTGCAAAGAGCCTCTGCTTCAACGAAGCATGCAAATAAGCATTTCGTCGAACACGCACATTGGAGAAATGTATGAGAAGCCGAACGAAGCAAATTCTAAAATGCATCACCGTCTGTATTGGAGCTGTCGTGGTGGGGAGCGCACAACAAGGCGCAGTTGCACAGGAGCCGGCGAACCTTCCTTACATGAATTCACAACTTTCAGCAGAGCAGCGCGCGATTGACTTAGTGCACCGCATGACTCTGGAAGAGAAGGCCACGCAGATGCAGAACAACTCGGCTGCGGTGCCGCGGCTCAAGATTCCTGCATATCAGTGGTGGAGCGAAGCTCTTCACGGCGTTATCAATGAAGGCGTGACGGAGTATCCCGAGCCGATCGGGCTGGCTGCGACCTTTGACTCGCCGGGGATTCACACCATGGCGGCGCAGATCGGCATTGAGGGTCGCATCAAGCATGTGCAGAACCTGCGTGAGGGTCACACGGGCATCATGGGCGGCCTTGATTTCTGGTCCCCCAACTTGAACATCTTTCGTGACCCGCGCTGGGGTCGTGGGCAGGAGACATACGGCGAAGATCCTTTTCTGACGGGGCGCATGGGCGTTGCTTACGTGACGGGATTGCAAGGCACCGATCCCAAGTACTATCTCGGCATCGCGACTCCAAAGCACTATGCAGTGCACAGCGGACCGGAGCCGACGCGTCACTTCGCGGATGTGGACGTGAGCAAGCACGACCAGGTGGATACGTATGAGCCGGCATTTCGCGCGGCAGTTGTAGAGGGCAAGGCAGGATCTGTGATGTGCGCGTACAACGCGATCAATGGCGAGCCCGCCTGCGCGAGCCAATACCTGCTGCAGGATCAGTTGCGCGGTAAGTGGGGCTTCCAGGGATACGTTGTTTCAGACTGCGATGCGGTGAGGGACGTTGCTGCGAATCATCGCTACCGCCCGACGCAAGCGCAAGGCGCGGCGATCTCAGTGATGCGCGGCATGGACAACGAGTGCGTGACGTTCACACAGCGGTTCGGCGAGCCGGTGGAGAAGGCGTACGTTGACGCGGTGCAGCAGGGATATCTGCCGGAGAACGTTCTGGACAACGCGCTGGTTCGGCTGTTCACGGCGCGCATGAAGCTGGGAATGTTCGATCCGCCGGAGATGGTTCCCTACGCGAAGATTGATGAGAAGGAACTGGATAGCGCGGAGCACCGGACGCACGCGCGCAAGCTGGCGAATGAGTCGATGGTGTTGTTGAAGAATGACGGGCTGCTTCCTCTGAAGCCGTCGATCAAAAAGATTGCTGTGGTTGGTCCGCTTGCAGATCAGACTCGACCGCTGATTGGAAACTACGCGGGCCAGCCGACGCACATCGTTTCAATTCTCGATGGCCTTAAAGCGGAGTTCCCAAATGCGGCCATCACGTTTGTGCCGGGAACGCAGTTCCTGCGTCCGGATGGTACGCCCGTGCCGGATGCGCTGTTGACGACTGCGGATGGCAAGCCGGGTCTCAAGGCCGACTACAACGAGGGAATGCGCCGGGGGCCCGGTCAGGCCTCGAACAAGCCGCCTCTCATGAGCCGGACCGAACCTAACGTGAAGCTGACAGAGGAGAATCTTCCGAAGGAGGTAGCGGGGAAGAAGACCTTCGGAGCGCAGTGGTCTGGATTTCTGATGCCGAACGAATCGGGAGATTTTCTGATCGGAATTCGCTGCGAAGGTTTCGGCAGAGTTGCGGTGGACGAGAAACAGTTGGCGATGGCGTTCGGTGGAGGCACACGCGGACCTTCGTCGGCTGTGGGGCGGGTTCACCTTGAGAAGGGTCGCAAGGTTGCGATCGAAGTTTCTTACGGAATGCGGAACAGCAAGCCGCATGCGGAGTTGATCTGGGCGAAGGTGAATAACGCTCCTTCGCAGGAGGCGATTGCGGCGGCGAAAAATGCGGATGCGGTGATTGCGGTGGTGGGAATCACGAGCCAGCTTGAGGGCGAAGAGATGCCCGTAAGCGAGCCCGGATTCCTGGGCGGCGATCGCACCAGCATCGATCTTCCCCAGGCAGAAGAAGACCTCGTGGAGGCTGTTGCTTCCACGGGCAAGCCGCTCGCGGTGGTCCTGATGAACGGCAGCGCTCTGGCTGTGAACTGGATTAACGAACATGCGAACGCGATTGTGGACGCGTGGTATCCGGGCGAAGAGGGCGGAGCGGCGGTGGCGGAAACGCTGAGCGGCAAGAACAATCCTGCAGGGCGTTTGCCGGTCACGTTCTACAAGGGCGTCGACCAGCTGCCGAACTTCGAAGACTACGGGATGGCGAATCGCACCTATCGCTACTTCAATGGCAAGCCGCTGTATCCGTTTGGCTATGGGCTCAGCTACACGAAGTTCAGCTACAGCGATCTAATGGTGCCGGCGCAGATCGTTGCTGCCGGACAGCCGGTTGCTGCGGATGTGACAGTGACGAACACCGGAAAGATCGCGGGCGATGAGGTGGTGCAGCTCTATCTCAAGTTTCCGCAGGTGAAGGGCGCACCGCTTGTGGCTCTGCGTGGTTTCGAGCGGATTCATCTCGATGCCGGCGCAAGCCAGAAGGTTCACTTCGATCTGAAGCCGCGCGACCTGGGGATGGTGACGGAGGATGGAAATCCGATCATCGCGCAGGGAGATTACACAATCAGCATCGGCGGGGGGCAGCCCGATACTGGAGCAGTTGTTGCCATCGGCAAATTCCACGTCGAAGGCCAGTATGCATTGCCGGAATAGTGTGCTTGCGCTGTTCAACCGGAACAGCGCAAGCACTGAATCACGTGCACACTGGAACGGGAGCGAGATTGAGGCCCCTGCCAATGAGGCTGCAGGATATTCGACCGTAGCTCGGACTCTTTAGATCTCAATGGTCAGGTTGTTGACTTCACCGCCCCCATTTTGAGAATGTCGAGCGGGGCTCTCCAATCGCGGGCGATTCGGACCGGGCCGGAGAGAATTCCGGCGGTCTGAATGAGAGCTCCCGTGAGACCTCGCTTTGTCGGATCTAATTCGCGATCTTGCGCTCCGAGGAGTTCGACGCCTTCCCATGTTTCAAAGGCAGCGGCAACAAGAGCGAGGGCATTGAGCGCACTGCTGTCTGTTTCGCCGGCGAGTTCGAGCAGACCGACGGCTGATTGAAGGCCAGACATGCCGAATTCGCGGGGGAGAGAACGGATGCGATTGTTCCATACCGGGATCACGCTTGCACCGATGAGGACGCCCGTGTAGTTGTGGAAGGGCATGCCCAAGAGAGTGGAGCCCGTGCGGCCTGCGATACGCAGGAATGTGCTGATCATGCTGCCGTCGATCTGGTTCTCGAGGAGGTCCGCGAGAGTCGATGCTGCTGCGCTTGCAGCGAATCCACTGAGAATCCAGATGCGAAACGCATCTATCATCGCATTCTGAACATGTAATCGACGCACGTATCAAAGAATTGAATGCGGTAACATCACACTTATGCAACTGCGGAGCGCGATGCTTTACGTGAAGGATCTGGAACGGATACAAGGTTCTACGCCGATCTACTCGGGATCGAACCGGCAGACCAGAAAGTGGCGAGTGGGTGGGTGACCTTTGACGCCGGTTGTCTTCGATTTGCGCTGCATGCGATCCCTGTCGAGATCGCGAAGAAGATCGAGATTGCATCTCCGCCGATGCCGCGGGAAAGCGAACCGATGAAATTGATTTTCGAAGTGAAGGATATAGAAGAGGAGCGGGGACGACTGGAATCAATGGGAATCCAGACGTTGCGTCGTCCTTGGCAGCAACCGGGAGAAGCCTGTGACGCGGTGGACCCTGAAGGAAACATCTTCGGGTTGTGCTCTTCCGGCGCTCCAAGCCTGCTTTGATCTGGGAGCCAGAAAATCATCGGACGCGCACGGAGAACAATGCATGATGCGCGAGGATGAAGAGCGAGCGGCGATCCGGCCCGCCAAAGATCAACTGCAAGGGCCGCTCCGGGACATCAATCTCCGCGATCGGCCTCCCGTCAGGGGCGTAGACGAAGATCTGGCCGTTCGCGACATACACATTGCCGTGAGCGTCCACGGCCACGCTTTCGCCACCACGTTGTGCGAAGGACTTCAACTGTGCCAGAGTGCCATCGGGTTGAACCTTCG
>Ga0207687_10000437_pt1 | contig 28299 bp, 20 predicted proteins | sample KBSM54metaG_FD_184399 | JGI IMG/M metagenome (GOLD analysis project Ga0207687, IMG submission 184399) | Miscanthus rhizosphere microbial communities from Kellogg Biological Station, Michigan, USA - KBS M5-4 metaG (SPAdes) (version 2) | ecosystem: Host-associated > Plants > Roots > Rhizosphere >...
GGCACGTACAGCTTGGCCTCGCTCGCATATTCGAGCAGCATGAAATCGCCCTTTTGCTCACCCTGCGCGATTTCGCGAATGCCGAGAAACTTCCCGACGCCGTGAGTCGTGTGCACCACGAAGTCGCCCGGCTTGAGATCGGCCAAGTCGGCTGCGAAGGCCGCCATCTGGCTTTTGTTTGGACCCGGCTGTGCGACAAGTTCAGAGGACCCGAATAAATCTTCGGACCCGATGAAGGCGATCGCAGAGTCCGGAAACACCACGCCGCGCCGCACCAGCCCCTTCACCAAGTAGGTGCTCGCTACCGGCCCCGCCAGGTACGATCGCTCCGCCAGATAATCGGACGCTGCTTCGTTGGGCGCAAGACCTAATTGAAAGGGAACCGAGTATTCGCGCAGGATGTCGGCGAGGCGCTCCAGCTCTCCGTTCGACGGCGCAAAGAACGCAACACGTGTCCCTCGCTCCACCAGGTTCTTCGCTTCGGCGACAGCCACCTGCATGTTCCCCTGAAACGCTAGCGATGGCCGGGTAGGAATGTGAGGAACATCCGCCCCCATGGCAAGCTCTCTGAGGTCCAGCACTGGACCCGTAATCGATTTCTCAAATTCCGGCCACTCCGAAAAGTTCGCCGCGGCGAGTTCGGCGGTCTCCGGATGCTCCACCTTCAATTGCTCCAGACGCTTCCAGAGGCGCTCCGATGCGGATCGTATATCCTCCGGCTCGTCCAGAATCACGATGGGCTCGCGAGCCAGTGCCAGCAGCGAGTGCTCGCGCGGTTCCTCGGCTGCGGCCGCGAATTCCCAACCGGGGAAAACGTCGCCATGGCGCGGCTGCTCTACCAGCGGCAGGATTTCGGCTTCCGAAACCTTGAGCACCGACCGTTGGCTCTCCACATCGAAGCGGCGGATGGATTCCACTTCGTCACCGAAAAATTCGATGCGCAAGGGCTTCGCGCTTTCCGCGCCGAACACGTCCAGAATTCCGCCCCGGATGGAATACTCGCCGACCATCTCCACCGGATCGCGACGCTCGTAGCCAATCGACCGGAGATGCGTCTCGATAGTCTCGAGCGGTAATTCTTCACCGGTGCGAATCGCCAGCGCCAGCCGGCGGTAGTACTCGGCATCGTGCGTTCTCAACAGCGCCGATGCAGCGGGAGTGATGGTGATGGGAGCAGTGCCTGCCGCCATCCTCCACAGCCCGATGGCCCGCTGCTCGCTAATCTCGGTGTGGGGTGAAAGGCGCTGCCCCGGCAGGACGTCGAGTGCAGGAAGCAGGGCCGGTCGTCCCACCTCCGGCCGTCCGATCAACAGATCGAAAAATGTCCCGGTCAGTTCCGCCAGCACTTCGGCCCGCTGATTCCCGTCCGCGACCACGATCAAGGGCCGTTCGGTGACCTGCCACAACAAGACCGCGTACAGCGCTTTAGCCGTGGGCGTCAGCCCGGCCAGCGAAAACGGACCGGCTTCATGCCGCAGCAGGGCCGAAACCAGGTGTTGGAAAGCCTCCTGCCGGCCGATGGTTTGGAAGAGATCGCGAACCGAGGGGTGAGTCACGGGCAGTATTATTGTAACGATGAATCCGAAAGAGCCATAATGGAGCCAGGATGTTCCGGCCGCATCAGAACCTGAGCGACGAAATCAACCGCAACATCATCCGCAGTGAAATCGAGGGTGGTGTGTACTTGCGGGACTTGCCTGTAGCCGCCAAAGTCGAAGTCCAGACTCGCAACCGCTACTACACGATCGTTCCGCACAGGGATGGATCGGCCTGGATTTGCGGCCATCCGGAGTTTTGCCCCGAACCGGTCCTGGTGCAGATTTCGGGATCGAACTGGGGTGGTTCCATGCTCAAAATGGCGTACCTGGGTCGCGGCATGCACATGGAATTCCGCCATCCGGATTACGAAGGCCCGATCATCACCTCGGCGATCGTAGATATCCGGGTTTTGCCCGAAGCGGCCTAGCGCGTTTTCCCGATCAACTCTCGCATATCGTCGATCAAGAAATCCGGGGGCGATGCCACGAACGTTTCTGGCTGGAAACCCCAGCGCACGCCACAGGCTTGAGTGCCCGCATTGCGCGCCGTCTGCACATCCACGGCGCTATCCCCGACCATAATTGTGCGGCCGCGCTCAACTCCCGATTCCGCGATCAGCGCATTCAGCCCCGCGGGGTCCGGTTTCTTCTCCGGAAAACTGTTCCCGCCGTACACGCGAAAAAAGTGCAGATCGAGTTGCAACCCCTCGAGCATCTGTAGCGAGAATCGAATCGGCTTGTTGGTGAGCACCGCCAGCGGGACTCCCGCCGCGTGCAATTCGTCGAGTGCTTCCCGCACTCCGGGATACAGTCGGGTCGAATCCAGCATGTGCTCGCGGTAATATTCCAGAAAATATTTCAGACCGCGCGACCAGTCTTCTTCGCCCGCGTCCGGTAGCGCACGCTGCACCAACACCGGCGCGCCATTACCCACGTAACGGGAAACACTTTCCGCCGGCAGCGGAGCGAGCCCCATCCAGGCGCGAGTTGCATTGACGGCTTCGGTCAGATCGCGCTGCGAATCGACCAGCGTGCCGTCCAGATCGAAGACCAGAAGGTCGCCGGTCATTGATTCACCGGCCGGGGCGGCGCTGATTTTGGTTCCTTCTCGTGCTTTTCTTCTTTCATGCGGCTCTTGTGAACCTGGTCGTCCCACGCTTGCCGGATCTCGCGGATCGTGTCGCGGACCGGGTCTTTCAGCGCCCGAGGCGCGAGCGCTGCAATGATGTTCGACCCATCGATCGCATACGGCAACAACGCCGATCCCGTCATCCATGCTGGAACCGGTCGGGGTGTGAACGCCATCAGCACGGATACGAAGGCCACTGCGGCCAGGCCTCCGCGGACCAGTCCGAAACCGGCGCCCATAATCCGGTCGAGCCAGGAAAGCCCGGTCCATTTGAGCAGCTTCGCCAGCAGATTCCCGATCAGTCCGCCTAGCACGGTGCAGGCGAAGAAGACCACTAGAAATCCCACCAGATTCGAAAATGCCACCGAGCTAATGAATTTGTGGATCCACTCCGCCGGGATGCCATAGAACCAGAAACCGAAGACCACGCCGGTAATCGCCGCCAGCAAGCCAATGCCGGCTCGTGCGAACCCGGCCAGGAATCCCGACACAACCGAGCCGCCGACGATCGCAATTAAGACGATGTCGAGGAGACTCACGACGTGAGTTCGCGACCTGTCAGCTCGCGATATGCCTCTTTGTATTTGTCGCTGGTCTTTTGGGCGATATCTGCCGGCAGAGCGGGCGCCGGCGGCTGCTTGTTCCACTGGATGGCTTCCAGATAGTCGCGGACGAACTGCTTGTCGTAGGATGGCTGGGCCTTTCCCGGAGTATATTGATCCGCCGGCCAGAAGCGCGACGAATCCGGCGTCAGCACCTCGTCCGCCAGTACGATCTGGCCGCCGACGGTTCCGAATTCAAACTTCGTGTCGGCGATAATGATCCCGCGCGTCCGGGCGTACTCCGCCGCTTTCTTGTAAATCGACAGCGTCAGGTCGCGAAGCTTGGCTGCGTCGGCTGCCCCGATAATCTTGACCATCTCGTCAAACGAGATATTTTCATCATGCCCGCTGACCGCCTTGGTCGCGGGAGTAAAGATCGGTTCCGGCAACGCATCCGACTCGCGCAACCCGGAGGGCAGTGCAATGCCGCATACTGCGCCGGTCTTCTGGTAATCCTTCCATCCCGAGCCGACCAGGTATCCGCGAGCCACGCATTCCACCTGGAACATGTCGGCCCGTTTCACCCACATGGATCGTCCCGCGAATTCCGGCGGCAGGTCGCTGGTGTCGGCGCTGAGGAAATGGTTCGGAACCATATCCTTCAGGTAGTCCAGCCAGAACAGTGTCATTTGCGTCAGGACGCGGCCCTTGTCCGGAATGCCCGTGGGCAGGATGTAGTCGAACGCCGAGATGCGGTCCGTCGCCACGATCAGCAGGCGGTCGCCGTCCTCGTAGACGTCCCGTACTTTCCCTCGGGCGAACAGCCTATAATTCTTCAGATCGCTCTCTAGGAGCACATTGTTAGGGGTGGAATAGGGTTTGGGTGCCAAACCCAATTATACTTTCCATATGGCTGCCCGCACCAGACTTCAATGCTCCTTTCCATCCTGATTCCGGTCTACAACGAACGGACGGTGGTGGAAAAGAGCCTGGGGCTCGTGTTAGCGGCGCCTTTGCCGGAAAACATGGAACGCGAGTTGGTGATCGTGGACGATTGTTCCACCGACGGAACGTCCGATATCCTTGACCGTCTGGCTGCCCGTGAGCCGCGCATTCGCCTTTTTCGGCAATCCGTGAATCAGGGAAAGGGTGCCGCGGTGCGCCGCGCCATCCAGGAAGCCGTCGGCGATTTTTGCCTGGTTCAGGATGCCGACATGGAGTACGATCCCGCCGAGTATCCCCGCCTGATGCGGCCCCTGCTCGACGGCCACGCCGATGCCGTCTTCGGATCGCGCTACCTGGCCGGCGAACAAAGCCGTGTGCTGCCGTACTGGCACACCAAGATCAATCAGTTTCTGACTTGGGTCTCGAACATGTTCAGCAATCTGAACGTGACCGACATGGAGACCTGCTACAAGGTTTTCCGCACCGACCTGCTGAAGAGCATTCCGATCCGCAGCGACCGGTTCGGCTTCGAGCCGGAGATCACCATGAAGGTCTCCAAGCGCAAACTGCGCGTCTACGAAGTTCCTATCAGTTACCACGGCCGCACCTACGAGGAAGGCAAGAAGATCGGCTGGAAGGACGGCGCGAAGGCCCTCGGCGTGATCCTGTATTTCTGGATCATCGACGATCTGTATGCGGAAACCTACGGCCGCGGACTTCTCAACAGCCTGACTGGGACCCCGCAATATCAAAGTTGGATCACGCGGATTCTTCGTCCCCACCTGGGTGACACGATCCTTGAAATCGGCGCCGGCCTGGGCAATTGGACCGGCCGCCTGATGGGTAAGAAGCTCTTATATGTCGCGGCTGAAAAAGACGCGCTCTATCTGCACGCTCTGCGCAACCGGTTTCTGCGAACGCCGAATGTCACCGTGTGCGAGCTGGATCCGGAAAAACCCTCCGACTACCAACCTTGGGCGGGCCAGTTCGCCAGCGCTCTGTGCGTGAACTTGCTCGAAAGCGTGGATGATCCCGAATCCGTGATCGTATCCCTCAAGGGATGCCTGAAGCCGGCGGGAGCGGTCGTCGTGCTCGTCCCTCAGGGCAAGTCGCTGTTCAGTTCGCTCGATCAAGGAATGGGTCACAAGCGCCGCTTCGACGAGCCGGAGCTGCGGAGGATTTTCGAATCCCACGGTTTCCAGATCGAGCACGAACATCAGATCAACAAGATTGGCGCCCTCTCCTGGTGGTTCTTCGGAAAAATAATGCACCGGGCGAAGATGAATCGTCCCGGTCTGAAGCTGTGGGACAAAACCGTCTGGTTTTGGCGACGTGTCGACTTCCTCCTGCCCTGGCGCGGTCTTTCGCTGGTGATCGTGGCGCGGCTCAAAGCAAAATAAAAATACATGGCAAATGACGCGAAATATGTAGTTACCGGCGGTGCCGGCTTCATCGGGTCCACGCTCGTCCGGAGGCTGCTCGAGCGTGGAAAAGTGGCGGTGATCGACAATCTTCTGACCGGCCACGAGGCTAACCTCAAGGAAGTTCGTGGCCAAATCGAATTCCACAAGGTGGATATTCGCAATGCTGCCGCCCTCGATCCGGTAATCCAGGGCGCCGACACCGTGTTTCATCTCGCCGCGATTCCCTCCGTGCCGCGGTCGATCGACGATCCCGTGCCTTCGCACGAAGTCAATATCGATGGGACGTTCAATGTCTTGCGCGCGGCGGCCAACGCGCGGGTGCGGCGGGTGGTATACGCGGCATCTTCTTCGGCCTACGGCGATACAGAAGTCCTGCCCAAGACCGAGACGATGACGCCCATGCCGAAATCGCCCTACGCCGTGCAAAAGCTGTTGGGCGAATACTACGCTTCGGTATTTCACACTTGTTTCGGTCTCGAAGCCGTGTCGCTCCGATTTTTCAATGTCTACGGACCGCGCCAGGATCCCACTAGCCCTTATTCCGGAGTGCTCAGCCTGTTCATGAAGCATCTGATTGCCCGCACATCACCCACGATTTTCGGCGATGGCGAACAATCCCGCGATTTCACATATGTCGAGGATGTTGCGGACTTATGCTGGAAAGCTTCGCAGGCTGACGGCGTCGCCGGGAAGATGTACAACGCTGGTAACGGCAATCAGTACACCTTGAACCGAGTCTGGAAGCTGCTGCAGCAGATGGATGGTGTGAGCCTTCCTTCCAACATGGCCCCGCCCCGAGCGGGCGACGTCCGGCATTCCAAGGCCGATACCGCCGCAGCGATACGCGATTTGGGCCACGCCCCGCGGATTACGATTGAAGAAGGTTTGCGGCGAACTCTCGCATGGTACCGGGAGACAAGATAGCCGGCGGTGGCATCAGGGGAGGTCGTCCGCGGCTGCGTGGCGACAGCACCCTGAAGCCTCGCGCCAATGTGAAGAAGACCAAGCAGCGCGTCCTCTTCATTTGTATCGGAAATGCGTGCCGCAGCCAGATGGCGGAGGCCTTTGCGCGCGCCTACGGAACGGATGTCCTTATCGTGCGCAGCGCCGGATTGGCGCCCGCTAGTGCCCTCCCGACGCTCACGCGGCAGACGCTTAGCGAAAAGAACATCCCCAGCGAAGGCCAGTTTCCCAAGGGCTTGGACTCCGTCGTGGGCGAACCCTTTGAAATTGTGGTCAACCTGAGCGGCCAGCCTCTTCCATCGTCATTTGGAGCGGCCCGCCTGATCGAATGGACTGTCCGCGATCCGATCGGCGAGAGTGAGGATGTCTACCGCGCCGTTGCCACACAGATCGAAGGCTTGGTCATGCGCCTGATCCTGGAACTGCGGGGAAGCTAGGTGGAGCGGGCTTTAGCCTGCAACGGGGACTTCAGTCCCCGATCGTCGGTCGCCGGCCGAACGTCCCTTACAATCGTCTGCCAGGGCGAGTATCCACGCGCAGCCGAATAAGCGTCTTCTTCAAACTGCAACGCGATATCCAGGCGTGTGCCAGGCGCGAGCTCTGCGGCTCGTTCCGCGAAGTTCCACGCCTTGGCGCGAATCGTCCGGCCAGCGACCTTCAACTTAAGGAAAACGTGCTTCTCTTTGATGATGTCGGGCGGAGCCGCGATCTCGACGCCACGCGCGGCGAACGTCGGCGCCGCATTCCCGAAGCCGAACGGAGCAAGCCCAAGGATGTCCGCGATGCAACCATCGTCGATCTCGTCCAGCGTGATCTCAGCATCAATCGTAAGCTCGCGCTCGAAGTCTGCCGGCGTAAGACGCTCGCCCGCGTAAACCCGCAGGCGCTGGCGAAATTCTTCGACCCTGCCTGCCTCCATGGTGATACCCGCGGCTTGCCGATGCCCGCCGAACTTGCCGAACAAATCCGGCATAGCCTCCAGGGCTTCGAGCAAGTGAAAGATGGGGATGCTGCGCCCCGAGCCCTGCGCCAGGCCGTTTTCGAGCCCCAGTACGAACGCCGGACGATGAAAACGTTCCACCACGCGGCTGGCGACGATCCCCACCACCCCCCGATGCCAGCCTTCGCCCGCGAATACCAGCGCGGTGTCCAGGTCGGTCACCGGCTGCTCCACGCACTGGTCGAAGATCGCGCGCGCGATGTCTGCCTCAGTGTCCCGGCGGTCGCTGTTCAGGTCGTGCAACTTCGCTGCCAGGGTGCGAGCAACTTCACTGTCTTCGGTCAGAAACATCTCGATCACATCCGCGGCGCTCGCCATGCGCCCCGCGGCGTTGATTCGCGGAGCTACCTGAAACGCTACTTGCCGCGCATTGGGTGATTCGCCCTCCGGGAATCCCGAGACATCCAGCAGCGCCCGCAGTCCCGGATTCCGCACCCGATCCAGCCCCGCCAAACCCCGTTTCACGATCACGCGATTCTCGCCGGTCAGCGGAACCACATCCGCAACCGTTGCGATCGCTACCAGCTTCAGAAGCGAATCGATCAGGCGCTCGCGGCGAGCTTGCTCCCAGCCGAAGTGCCGGATCAGCGCATCCATGAGTTTGAGCGCCACACCGGCTCCGCACAGATTCTTCTCCGGATATCCGCAGTCGGGACGGTTGGGATTCAGCACAGCTACTGCTGGCGGAAGCTCGGTTTCAGGCAAATGGTGATCGGTCACGATCACATCGATCCCCAGTCCTGCTGCGTGCTCGACCACGGCATTCGCCCGAATGCCGGTGTCCACGCTCACGATCAGAGAGACGCCTGCCGCAGCGGCTTCCTCCACCACCTCGCTCCGCATCCCGTAGCCGTCTTTCAGCCGATGAGGCACGTGAAAGGAAGCATTCCCGCCCAGCAGGCCCAGGCCCTTTTTCAGGATGACGACGGCGCTGGTCCCATCGACGTCATAGTCGCCGTAGAGCAAGATGCGTTCTTTTTGCTCAATGGCCCGCCGCAGCCGCGCGACGGCCGGCGCCATGTCCTTTAGCAAAGATGGGTCGTTCAGATCGGCAATCGACGGCTCCAGGAACCGGCGGGCGGATGCAAGCGTTCGGTAGCCGCGCGACCACAATACTCTGGCGGCTGGAATGGCGATCCCCAGCGCTCCCGCGAGTTCAGCCGTGCCGGCTGGATCGGATTCGGGCCTGGTCCACTTCAATTGCCGCTCTTAATTATTAGAGTAGTATCCGCTGAGAGGATTCTCGTCCCCTTCGTCCTGGTAGGAGTATTCAATCCGTTCCACCAGTTCGTTCAGCTCGTCGAACCAGTCCGTGCGAACCTCAAAAACGTAGGTTCGTTGCGCGTGGTCGAACGACAATTCAATCTGGCAGGTAAACCCTTCGTACGCCCGCATTTCATGCAACCGAGCGTCGAGAGCCCGCCGCTCATCCCGCTCCAGGTCCGTATCCGACAATTGCGCCATGGCGTTTTCGACAATGTCAGGGGTCAATTCGCGGGCATACAGAGTGATCAGGCGCACGCCTACGGCACAAGCAGCTTCCACGAATTCCTTAAAGTCGGGGTGATTCTCCGAATCCCAGTGAACCGCCTCGGTCAGAGATCGCTCCGATTCGGTCCGCGGATAGCTGCGAAACACGGCCATCCCCCGCGACTCCAGATGTTGCTCGATTTCGTGACGCAGAGTGTCGAGGTTCGGTCTCATCCGGCCAGTACTCTGAGGATCCTTCCCACGCTAGCACAGCCATCGCCAAATAAAAACGGATCGGCCGGACGTCATCCCTTTCCAGGTTTTTGCCGTCTTCCTAAGTTGAAGTAAACGAATGGAAATTAAGGACCCTTAAGGAGCCTCACTGTAACCTTCTACCGGGCTTAAGACATCATTACTGCGGTAGCGTCTCTGAACGCAACTCAAGGGAGGATCCTTAGAACCATGAAGAAGTACTTAGTATCATTGATGGCTTTGCTTGCACTTACCGGCTTGGTGCTGCTGGCGGCCGATATTGACGGGACCTGGACTGCCGAGACTCAGGGCAAGAATGGTCCTCAGACGAACACCCTCACGCTGATCTCCAAGGGTGGTGAGCTGACGGGCAAGCTAGACAACGGCGGTAAGGGTGGCCCGGCGGATATTTCCGAAGGCAAGATTGAGGGAAGCAACGTAACCTTCAAGGTCGTCCGCGATTTCGGCGGTAAGCAGGTTTCGCAGGAGTGGAAGGGCACGATTACGGGCGGCGAGCTGACGCTCCAAAACTCGCAAGGTAAAGGCGGTCCGGTAATCTTCAAGAAGAAGTAAGCCCGGCTATTACCTATTGGCGGGCCCACTGCGGAACGGGAGGATTCAGTCCTAAGTGTTCAAGATTCTCGTGCTTCTGGCAGTGAGCCTGCCATTTGTTTTTGCACAGTCGGGAACCGTCAGGGCGGGCAGCCAGCCGATTCCTGGCGCTACTGTGCGCGCGACGCAGGGCGAGCGCAGCCTGGTCACGCTGACCGACGATAATGGTGCGTTTCGCTTCGATGGAATGGCGCCCGGCGCCTGGGTTATCGAAGCCGATATGTTCGGGTTCGATCATTTGCGCCGCGACGTCCAGGTCGCCTCCACGCCGACCAACCTCGATCTGACCCTCCAGTTATCCGCTCGGGCCGCAGTGCCGGCTCCCCCTCCTTCCCGTCCGGCAGCGCAGGCGCAGGATGCACAGGCCAACACGAATTTCCAGCCAACTCAGGCTGACGCCACTGCGGAACTGACGTCGCCCCAAGTTTCCGCCGAGAGCTCCAACGAATCGTTCCTGGTGAATGGCACGGTGAGCGACGCGCTGCGCACGAATCAAGGTGATTTTGCCGGATTTAACCCTGGTGGATTTGGCCAAAATGGCGGTTTCCCCGGTGGCGATGAGGGCGGTCCCGGCCTCCCTGGTGGCGCCCAGCCGGGTGTTGCCGCAGCTGGCGGGCGAGGCGGACCGGGTGGACCCGGTGGTGGCGGTGGGCGCGGCGCTCGAGGTGGTGGCGGCGGCGGCGGTTTTGCTGGCGGTGGCCCTGGTGGCGGCGGAGGCTTCGCAGGCGGCGGACGAAACGGTGGTGGTGGACGAGGCGGTCCCGGAGGACGTGGCGGACGCGGCGCCCAGAATGCGGCGTTTATCGGTAATCGCGCCCGGCGTTCCGCCAATCAGATCCGAACCCAGCTTTTCTTCACCGCGCAAAACTCCGTGTTCAATGCGCAACCCTTCTCCCTGAATGGTCAAGAGCAACCCAAGAGCTCCTATGCCAACAACCGCTACGGCCTGAACATCGGCGGACCACTGATCATCCCCAAATTGTTCGACGCCAGCAAGATTCTGAACTTCACGGTCACCTACAACGGAGTTCTATCGCGGTCCCCGTACAACACGACGGCCACTTTGCCGACCGAGGCGGAGCGCAGCGGCAATTTCGCGGGGCTGAGCACTAACGCGGGACCGATTCAGATCTTCGATCCAGATTCGTGCAAGAACCAAACGTTACCCTGCCAACTCACTGCGTTTCCGGGTAACCAGATTCCAACGTCGCGAATCGATCAACGGGCGTTAGCAATACTGCAAGCTGACCCTAACCTCATTCCGCTGCCGACTTACAGCGGCCTGATCCAAAACTATCGTTACACCACGGCTTATCCCGCCAATTCGCAAAACGTGAACACCCGGCTCCAGTGGACCGTCGATCAGACCGACCGGATTTCGTTCACTTCCAACTACCAGTCCCGCAACGGGCAGAACGTTAACCCGTTCACATTCCGGGATGAAACGCAGGGGGACGGTTCCAATTCGAGCATTGCCTGGACCAAGAACCTGAGTTCGCGCATGTTTAGCAATTTTACGATCGGGTTCAACCGGAACTATAGCCAAACAGTCCCCTATTTTGAAACCCAGGGATTGAATGCCCTCGCAGCCTTTGGGATCGCCGGCGCCTCTCAGGATCCCCGCAACGCTGGCCCACCCACCTTGAACTTTACCAACTATGGCGATTTGACCGACGGGACTGCCACTAAGTCGGCCGTAAACACCTGGAACCTCTCCGAGAGCTTCACTTACCGGCGCGGCAAACATAACTGGGGTTGGGGTGGTTCCTGGAGCAAGGCCATGACCAACACCGTCTCCGATTCCAACGGCCGCGGAACGTTTACTTTCTCCGGTCTCTCCACTAGCGACTTCGATGCGAAAGGACAGCCCATGAAGGGAACCGGCTGGGACTTTGCGGATTTTCTCCTGGGCCGGCCGGACTCATCGTCGATCCGCTATGGCGCGTCGAGCCAATACTTCCGGTCCCAAACGATGAGCTTCTATGGCCAGGATGACTGGCGCATCCGCAACAACCTGAGCCTGAGCCTTGGCCTGCGGTATGAATACTTCACGCCGATCCAGGAGAAATACGGACACCTCGCGAACCTGGACATAGGGCCGGGATTCACCGGCGTCTCGCAGGTAACGGCGGTCGCCACGACGTTAAACAACATTCCTTACTCGCCCGTGGGTCTTTATAGCAGACAATTTCCGTCCGCGCTGATCAATTCGGATAAGAACAATTTCTCGCCCCGCTTCGGCGTAGCCTGGAAACCCAGCGCTCGCAGCAAATACACCTTCCGCACCGGCTACGGTTGGGCCTACAACATGGGCGTGTACAACCAGCTCGCGAATAGACTCGCTCAGCAGCCTCCGTTCTCTCTTACCAACTCGGTGAGCACCACGGCCGATAACATTCTTTCGCTGGCCACCGGCTTGCGCGCGGTTCCAGTAGGCCAGACGATCACGAACTCCTTTGCCGTCGACCGTTACTATCGTGCGGCCTACGCGACGTCATGGAATGCGATCGTTCAGCGGGAACTGCCGGCGGGCATGGCGATGGAGATCGATTATAACGGCCAGAAGGGCACGCGCCTGGACGTCCAGACCATTCCCAACGCCGCGCCGCCAGGATCGCCCCCGTTAACCGCCGAGCAGATGCGCTTGATCGGAAACGCACAGGGCTTTATTTACGACAGCCCGGTCGGCAATTCGATTTATCACGCCGTTAGTGCGCGCGTTACCCGCCGTTTCCGCAACAACTTCCAGTGGCAGGTGGTCTACACCTTTCAGAAGCTGATCGACAATGCGTCAGGGCTGGGAGGCGGCGTGGCCCAGAACGCTCAGAATCTGGCCGCGGAGCGAGGCGTGGACGCGCCCACGGGACAGACGCTCGCCGTGAATTACACCGCCCAATCGCCGGTGGGCGTTCGGAACGCTATGTTCCAGAAGCAGCCCTGGCTGCAGAAATCTTTGAAGGACTGGCAGCTTACGGGCACTACCCAGGTGGCCAGCGGACGTCCGCTCACAGCCACCGTTCAAGGGAACGTTTCCAATCTGGGAGGAGCCGGTGTGGCGGGCACCGTGCGTGCCGATGCCACTGGATTGCCGATCGACGCCGGATCCGGCTACTTCAATCCGGCAGCCTTCGTGGTTCCAGCGGCGGGCTTCTTCGGCAACGCTGGACGCGGCACCATCCCGGGCCCGGGTACCTTTACCATGAACCTGCAGCTAGCGCGTCAGATCCAGCTCGGCGAGCGCAAGAGCGTTGAGTTCAACGTCAGCACCACCAATCTGCTGAACCACGTGAACATTTCAGGCATCGGTACGGTGGTGGACTCGCTCAATTACGGATTGGTGACGGCAGCGGGCAACATGCGGACTGTTTCGGCCACTGTGCGTCTGAGATTTTGATGACCATGAAACCCATACTTCTGCTCGTAGCTGCTTCCTTATTCGCGCAGGAGGTCACGTTCAAAACCGAGACCAAGCTGGTGGTCGTTAATGTCTCCATCAAAGGCAAAGATGGTAAGCCACTTACCAGCCTCAAGAAGGAAGACATCGAGATCTACGAAGACGGTGTGAAGCAGAGCTTGGCGGTGTTCGAGCTGGAACAGCTCAGCAACGATCTGCTCGCGCCCGTCGCGGCGACTCCTTCAGCTCCCGTCACGCTGGAGGAACGTGTTCAGGCTCCTGCCGGGCAGGCCGTGACCACCGCGGCGACAGTCGCTCCCGTGCGCCATCAGGATAAACGTCTGGTCGCTCTGTTCTTCGATTTTTCGAACATGCCCCAGGCCGACCAGTTGCGCGCCAAGGACGCCGCCGTCGACTTCATCACCAAGCAGATGACGGCTTCCGATCTGGTGTCCATCATGGCTTACGGCAACCGGTTCGATGTGCTGGAAGATTTCACCGCCGACCGGGACCGCTTGCTCTCGCGGCTTCAGAAGATGGCGACCGGCGAAGGCGCAGGCCTCGCCGACGTGGCCGCTACCAGCGCCGATGAGGGCGACGATAGCGGAACCTTCGTGGCCGACGACACCGAGTTCAACATCTTCAATACAGATCGCAAGCTGACTGCTTTGGAGGATGCCACCAAGAAGCTGGCCGCGTATCCGGAAAAGAAAGCCCTGATCTATTTTGCCAGCGGCTTGACCTTGACCGGCCTCGAAAATCAAAGCCAGCTCCGCGCCACCGTCAACTCGGCCGTGCGGGCGAACGTGTCGTTTTATCCGGTGGACGCGCGCGGTCTGACCGCATCTTCGCCGGTGGGAGACGCCTCGACGTCTTCAGGGCGGGGTACCGGAGCCTTTACTGGAAGCAAGCAGTCGGGCCAGCGGAATAGCCTCACCGGCTCGCAGGACACGTTGTACACACTTGCGTCTGACACCGGCGGGAAGGCTTTGGTCGATTCGAACGACCTCGCTATGGGCATCCGGCAAGCCCAGGAAGATATCAGTAGCTATTACATCCTGGGCTACTACAGCAGCAATGCGGCCGAGGATGGAAAATACCGCAAGATCCAGGTGAAGCTGGTCGGCAAGGATCTGCAGTCCAACGCCAAAGTGGATTACCGCAACGGCTACTATGCGGGCAAAGTTTTCGCGAAATTCACCGCCGGCGACAAAGAGCGGCAACTCGAAGAAGCTCTGACGCTGGGCGATCCGGTGAGCGAGCTGCCGCTGGCTCTCGAAGTGGATTACTTCCGCGTCGCGCAAAATCGTTATTTCGTGCCGATCTCGCTCAAAATTCCCGGCTCGGTCCTGGCCCTCGCTAAGAAGGGCGGTAAGCAGAGTACCGACTTCGATTTCATCGGCCAGGTGCGCGAGCAACCCTCCGGCAAACTCGTGGGCGGCGTGCGCGACAACATTCCCGTTAAACTCAGCGATTCGGATGCCTCGCAGCTTGAGCATCGCCACCTGCAGTATGATGCCGGACTCACGCTTCCGCCCGGAAAGTACAACCTGAGATTCCTGGCGCGTGAAAATCAGACCGGCAAGATGGGCACGTTCGAATCCAACTTCGTGGTCCCCGATCTGTCAACGTCCAAAGATCTGCGCTTGAGCTCGGTAATCCTGAGCAGCCAGAAGGAAGACGTCAAAGCGGCTGTGGGATCGGCCGACAACGATAAACGCGCGTTGGCGAATCATCCGCTGATTCAAAACGGCCAGAAGACCGTGCCCAGCATCACGCGCGTGTTTCGCAAGGATCAAACCCTGTACGTGTACTTCGAGGTTTACGATCCCGCTCCAGAGGGTGCCTCCAAGACTCCCGACCTCAGCGCCCAAGTCGAGTTGCTCCAGGGCGCTCGCAAGGCGTTTTCGTCGATGCCTGCGAGTCAGACCAAAATGACCCCCAATCGTCCAGGCGTGGCGTCGTTCAGCTTCCAGGTGCCGTTGGCCAAGATGGCCGCCGGTCAATACACGGCCCAGATCAATGTGATCGACGAGGCCGGGAAGCGTTTCGCATTCCCACGTAGCGCCATCGTCGTGTTGCCGTAATCAGGATGTGACACAGGCCTTCAGCCTGTGCTTGGCCGGTGTTGTAGCGGCGAGGCCCGCTTGCGGTTAAACATGCCTCGCCCAACCTTTAAAGCCCCATCCGCTCGAGCTTACGATACAGAGTCTTCCGCTCGATCCCCAGCACCTTCGCCGCGCGACTCTTGTTGCCATTCGTAGCCGCCATCACCCGGCGGATCTGCTCCGCCTCGGTGTCGGCCAGGCTGTCGCTCGAATGGTCACGGGAATCCATCTGATCGATCGACTGGCGAACCGCCGCATCGTCAATCCGCCCGCCCGGCGCGAGAATCGTCAGCCGTTCCATCATGTGCTGGAGCTGGCGGATGTTGCCGGGCCAGCTATACTCCTCCATCGCCTTGACCCCGGAGTCCGTGAGCCTGGTATCGAGCTTGTAGCGCTCGTTGTAGCGCTTCAGGAAATAGTGGACCAGCAGAGGGATGTCGCTGGCCCTCTCGCAGAGCGGCGGCACGGTCAAGCGCACCACGTTGAGCCGATACCACAGGTCCTCGCGGAACTTGCCCTCATCCACCAGCTTCTGAACATCTTTGTTGGTGGCCGCGATCACCCTAACGTCGACTTTCTTCGCACGCGACGATCCCAGGGGACGAATTTCCCGCTCTTGCAGAAATCGTAGGAGCTTTAACTGAAATCCGAGATCAATATCGCCGATCTCGTCCAGAAAGACGGTCCCAGTATTCGCGGCTTCGAACACACCCATGCGGTCGCGATCCGCACCGGTGTAGGCGCCCTTAAGGGTTCCGAACAGCTCGCTCTCGAGCAACGAAGGTGCGATGGCGCCGCAATCCACGGGCACGAACGGTTGCTGCGTGCGCTTGCTGTTGGCGTGAATCATCCGCGCGATCAGTTCCTTGCCCGTCCCGGTTTCGCCTTCGATCAGGACCGTCGCATCCGTCGGTGCGACCTTGGACAAGGTCTTATAAATCTCGATCATGCGCGGCGAACTGCCGATCATTTCAGTATCCGGCAGATCGTCGATCGAGGCCGCTTCATCGTCGTCCGGCTCACCCAGGGACTTTTCGGCGCGGCGGATGGTGTCCACCATCTGGGCCATCTCGAAAGGCTTGGCCAGGTATTCGAACGCTCCGCCTTCGGTGGCCGCCATCACCGTTTCCATGCTGCCGCGACCGGTCATCAGGATCACCAGGCAATCGGGATTCGTGCGGCGCGCCGTGCGCATTACATCCAGGCCGGTGCGCTCATCCAGGTAAATATCGGAAATTACGATAGGATAACTTTGCTTTTCCAGGCGGTCCAGTGCCTCGCGCGTGGAAGACACGGCTTCGACGGCGTAGCCCTCCAGTTCCAGGCACGTGACCATGGTGGTCCGTACCGACTGGTCATCTTCGACGATCAGCAGTTTCTGCATTGGTTGGAGCGCTCGCGTGAGCCTTCATAATCATGGTAAAGCATGAACCTTGGCCGGGAGTGCTGGTGACCTCAATTCGCCCTCCGTGCCGGAAAACGATCTGCTCCACGATCGAAAGCCCGATGCCCGTGCCGGTTTCACCCGAGGCCTCGGCGCGCTTGGTGCGATAGAATTTCTGAAAAATGCTCTTGATTTCCTTGGCGTCCATGCCGATTCCCTGATCGCGAACAGCCAGGCGCAAGTCCGCGCCGTCTAGTTCCGAGTACACGTGAATTTCAGTATCGGGCGGCGAGTACTTTACGGCGTTGGTAAGCAGGTTGTAGAGGGCATACTCCAGCAGCTCACGATCGCCCAGAAGCGTGCCTTCGACAGCACTGTCGAGGGACATCGCGATGTGCTTGCGTTCGGCCAGTGTCGTTACCCGGCGCATGCATGTATCGACCAGTTCCGACGCCGCCAGAGGCTCTTGTTTCAGCTCCATCTGTCCATCGGCCAGCCGTTCGACGTCCAGGAACGTCGAGATGATCCGCGCCAGGCGTTTTGATTCCGAGTTGATCATCTCATTCAACTCGTTACGCTTGGCGTCGGGCATGGTGTAGCGAGTCATCAGCTCGCTGGACCCCTGGATGGCGGTGAGCGGCGTGCGCATTTCGTGGGCAGCCCAGTGAATCGCCTGCTGATAACGCGACTTTTCGGACTCAGACTTGCGAAGCTGACTGCGGATCATAAAGTGTCGATAGGTCGCCGCCCCGATGGAGCTCAACCATGCGACAGCTACGGGCGCGACGTACGGAAGAACAATACCGTGGGCAAAGAACTGAACCGGCAGAAAGTAATGAGCGGCCGCCAAAACCGGCACGATCAGGACGTAGGCCCGCCAGCCTGTCAGAAACCAGAAGCTAAGTCCGGCCGCGATCGCAAGAGAAACGCATGTAAGTAACGCCGTCGTATTGCTGGCCGGAACCAGAAACTTGCCGTGCGCCATGGTTTCGAAAGCCTGGGCGTTCATTTCCACACCCGCGAAGTTCACACCGTAGGGACTCACCAGGCGGTCGCCGGCCGCGGTGAAATCGGTCACGCCTACAAAGACCGTCTTACCCCGCAGTTCGTCACGATGCGAGCCGATCTCTACCGCCGAAATCGCCGGGATCGCGCCTGGCCGCAGGTAATGGACCAGCAGGGTCCGCCCGTTCTGGCGCGCGGCGGGGATCAGGATGTTTCCCACGGTCACGTCCTGCGGCGATTCCTCCGGATTCCCCGCGCCGAGCGTCACTCGAAGCGCCTCCAGCGAGAGCGCCCAGCGGCGTTGGCCACCGGCCACCTGTTCCAGAATGATCTGGCGACTGACGCCATCGAATCGATCCCCCTCGGTGTGAACGTGGCCGAGCGCTCCGAGCATCCGAAAACGGGGAGCCGGATCTTCCCACTTCGTGTTTTCGTCTACCAGCCGGCAAGGCAGAATAAGATTCCTGGTCGCCCGCAGCGAAGCTTCGAGCCGGGCGTCATCCGATGGATCTACTTCGTCGTGCAGCGTCACGTCCAGAGCTACCGCTTCGGGCTGGGCCAGGGCAAGCTGATCCAGAGTCTGGGCCAGGATCGTGCGGATGTTCTGCATGCCGTGACCGGCGTCCAGCGTCTTTTCATCGATCGCCACCACAGCGGATTGCGGCGTCCAAGAATCGCTCTGCATGGAGAGCATTACGTCATACGCGTACTGATCGACGTGCACGGCCAGCGGGTTGAATCCCGCGGCGATCCCCAGGGCGAAGCAGATTGCTAGAACGCCCGCGTATTTCGCGATCTGGAGCTTATTTGCCAACAAGCTTCTCGATGTCTGCGATTTCGCGCGGCAGCGCGGCGCTCAGAACCTTGCATCCAGTTTCAGTCACCACCACGATATCCTCGATCCGGATGCCGATGTTCTCTTCAGGAATATAGATACCCGGCTCGATGGTGATCACCGTGCCGGCCTTGAGCGGAGCGGCGGGATCGCCCGGATCGTGAACATCCAGGCCGACGTAGTGTCCCAGGCCGTGCACGAAATACTTGCCCAGCGGCTGGCCGTGCAGGTCGTGGCCGTGGCTGTTGATGTAGTCGTAGGCGATCTGGTGCAGCGACGGTCCGTCGGCGCGCAGGCGCATGCCCGGCTTGATCGCGGCGATGGCAGCCTTTTGCGCACCCAGCACGATCTCATAAAGCTCGCGCTGCCGAGCGGTGAACTTGCCTCCCGCGGGCACCGTCCGTGTCACATCAGTAGCGTAATCCGAGCACTCCGCCCCCAAGTCAGCCACCACGGTTTCGCCCGAATCCAGACGTCGATGGTTGGCTGCGTAATGCAGGATCACGCTATTCGGTCCACTGCCGACGATGGGTGCATAGGCGTTCCGCTCGCAGCCGCGCTCGAAATAGACATTGGTCATGCCGGCGGCGATCTCGTATTCCCACACGCCCGGACGAGTCTTCTTCCATCCCGCCAGATGCGCTGCCACGGTGACGTCTGTCGATTTCGCGATCAGCTCGATCTCGGCGGCCGATTTCACCATGCGCAGGCGTGCGATGGCTTGCGCCGCATCCGCCTCGTCGTGGAACACCGCTAGTGATTTCAGCTTTTGCCCGCGTAGATCGCCGGGGATCAGATAAACCCGGGGCGCGGTTTCGAGCACTTTCAGAAAGGTCGATTGCAGCGCCGACTTCGCCATCGCCCGCTCGAATCCAGCCAGCTTCAACGCATCCGGATCGTCCGGCCCCAGTTTGCGGCCGGTGTACAATTCCGCGCGCAGATCGCGGTTGGGCATAAACAGGATCTCGGTCTGCTGTGTAAGCAGCATCACCGCGCCGGGCTCCCGCCAGCCCGACAGGTACAGGAAATTCGAGTCCTGGAAGAAGCTGGTATGGAGATCGTCGGGTTCTTCGGCTCCGAACAGAACCATCACGCCGTCCAGCGATTTGCGCAGGTCGGCGCGGCGTTGCTGATACTCCTGGGGCGTTATGCCGGCAGCCATCGCCGCGGTGCCGGATATCACCCCGAAAAGCGCCAAAGCAAATGCCAGCCGCACGTTTAAAGTTTAGCGAAGCCGGATCTTGTTGGTATCGAGGATGGTTCCCGTAGCCAGTTCGAAGGTCGCGATGGCTTTGCCCAGATCAGCTTCCGCCCGCCGCTCCTGGCTGCGCGCCGTGATCATGTCGGTCTGCCGCTGCTGGACCAGGAACAAAGTGGATGTGCCCGCGCGGAACTGGCGCTGCTCGCTTTGATACTGCTCTTCGGCCGACTCGCGGGCCACGCGCGACGATTCCAGCCGTGCTTTCGCCGAATCCACCGATTGCATGGCGTTGCGAACGCTGGCCTCGATGGTTTGCTCGGTTTGCAGGCGCTGATTGCGGATTCGCCGCGTCTCAGCCAGCGAATTGTTCAGATTGGCCTCAGCGGTGCGATTGCGAAGCGGTAGCGATATCCGTAGCTGAACCAGCGTGGTCGGGTAACTGTTATTGAAAATCCCCGTGAGCGATTGTCCGTAGCTTCCTACCAACTGTGGCGGCAGGCCGGCGGTGGTTCCTCCGCCGGTGGTCGGCAGCGGTTGCAGTCCGGCCAGTAAGGAGAGGTCGTTGATTCGATCGCTCAGCGCGCCCAAGCCCGCCGTGAACGGATTCGGGCCGATCGGAAGCTGGATTCCAGCCAGCCCGGCATTGGTGTGCGTGGCGACCAGATCCACTTGCGGTTTGGTCTGTTCGCGATAGAAGCGATTGTCCGTCTCGTTGATCTCACGCGAGATTTGCACTTGCGCAAGCTCAGGCCGTTTATCGAGCCCTTCGCGGACGGCATCCTGCAGGGGCGTTACCGGCGGCGACACGTTGACCGGCGTAATGGGTATCAGCGCGCTGGACCAAATAGGATCGGTTCGATCCGGCAGGATCAGCGTCTTTAAAGCGTTCTCGGCAGCGGTCAGCGCTTCCTGGGCGCTGTATGCGTTCACCTCGAAGGTTGCGAGCTGGCGCTGCGCCGCCACCACGTCGATGGGCGCCAGCAATCCTTGCTCCTGTTGCCGGCGATTGCTTTCGTCCTGGTCGCGGCCCAGCCTCACCGCTTCGAGCTGCACTTCCAGATTTCCGTAGGCGAACGCCAGATCCCAATATGCCTGCTCGGTTTGCGTAATGATTTGCATCACGCGCTGGCGAAACTGTTCGTCCGTGAGCGATACGTTTTTCTTGGCGGCTTCCAGACGGTGGCGGTTATCGTCATACCGCAGGTTGCGCCACAGCGGCTGCGTTATCGAGAAATTCAGCGATGTCGGATATTGCGGATTGAGTTGGGCGAAAGAGTTATTCGTGGCCGTCCGCGACGATGAGAAATCCAGTTGATAGCTGGTTCCCAGCCAGGGCAGGCTCCCGGAGAACGTCGGGTCGGCGAGCGCGTTGCGATTCGTGACGGCGCCGGTAGTCGATCCGCCCAGCGACGACGCCACCGGTGTAACATTCTTTTGATACGACGAGGTGCCGCCGACCCTGGGATCGAAGTAGCCCTTCGCTCCTCCCACGTTGTTGATGGCTTTATCGCGATCGATGCGCGACCCGTCAATATCCTTGTTGTTGGCCAGGGCCATCGCCAGTGCGTCTTGCAGCGTGAGCTCCTTGTCGGTCACCACCCCGATGCGAGGCCGCAGAACGAACGTTCGAACCGGGGGAACGCGTGTCACCGCTTGATCGGCGTCAGCCTGCGGCGGCCGCGCACCCTGCTGCTGTCCGAAAGTGAGGAGAGCTGTCAAAGACCAGAGAAACAGAAACTGCGCGCGCATCAAGCCTCGCCACCTTTTCTTTGAATCACGGCCCGGGCGCCCGCTCCGGCGTGTTGTAGCACCTCGCCCAGGAATCCCAGCTTGCGGCCGATGGCGCGCGCCAGACGCGACTGCTTGGCCTCCTCAAACAACGAATAGAACACCGGCACCGCCACCAGCGTCAGCAGCAGACACATGGATTGCCCGCCCACCACCAGCACTCCGATCGACCGGTTGCTGGCCGATCCTACTTTGCTCGAAATGACCACCGGCAGCATTCCGGCCACCAGCGCCATGGTGGTCATCAGAATCGGCCGGAGCCGGTCGCGATTGGCCTGCATGATCGCGGAATACAGATCCATGCCGGATTCGCGCAACGTGTTGGTGTGGGCGATCTGGAGGATCGCGTTCTTCTTCACGATGCCGAATAGCAGCAGCAATCCCAGGCCCGAAAAGATGTTGATGGTCTGTCCCGCGATCAATAGCGAAAGAATCCCGAAGGGCACCGCCAAGGGCAGTGTAAGCAGAATCGTGAACGGATGCAGGAAGGATTCAAACTGAGCTGCCAGCACCATGTACATGAAGATGAGGGTCAGCGACACGGCGACTATGAAGTAGTACGCCGTGCGGGCGAGCTCCTTGCTCTGCCCCACGCCGGCGCTAGTGTATCCCGCATCCATATGGAGATCTGCGGCGAATTCGTCTAGCTTGGCCGCCACTTCCGCTTGAGACCCGCCCGGCAGCAGGTTGGCGCTTATGGTTACCTGGCGCTGGCGGTCCAGGCGATCGATGCTGGATGGTGCGGTCCCCGGCTTGATGCGAACCACTTGATCCAGGCTCACCGGCCCCGCCTTACTCGAAGAGACGGCCAGCAAGGTCAGGGCATTGGTGCTGGTGCGAAATTCTTGCGCGGCGCGCAGCCGCACATCGTACTGTTCGCCCCCCGACGGGAAACTGGAGACCACCTGACCCGCGATCATGGTGTTCAAGGCCGTCGCGATGTCGGACACGCGAACGCCTAGATCGGCGGCACGCTGGCGGTCGATCTCCACGCGCAGTTCCGGCTTGCCGTAGACCAGGGAGGTATCCGCGTCCACCACATTCGGCACGGTCTTAAGCCGCGCGAGCACTTGTTGTGAGTATTGCGAGAGTTTGTCGAGATCCGGGCCACTGATCGCATACTGGACGTCGGCGCTCCCGCTCCAGCTCTGGATACCGACACTGGTGCGTAGATCGGGCGGATAATTCTTGAACACGTCCCGTGTCTTGATCATCATGTCCTGCTGCGATTCGCGGCGCTGATCCTTAGGCGTCAGCTTGACGTAAATCGTGCCGGAATTGGCCGCGCGATCCGAGCCGCCGCCTACCGTGGTCAAGGTCGCCAGCACGTGCGGCAAGGCCCGGATGTCTCGCGCCACGCGTTCCATCACGTTGGTCGTGGCCGCCAGCGAGGTCCCCTCGGGAGTGCGGATGGCAACCAGGTATTCGGAGCGATCGTCCACCGGCGTAAAACTCTTCCCCACTACTTTGAACAGCGGCACGATGCTGAATACCACCAGCACGCTGATCGTGACGATGGTCTTGCGGTGCGCCATGGACCACGCCAGCACTTTGGTGTAGTGCCGGTCCAGGAAGCGAAAAAGCCAGGACTCCTTGGAGGCTTGTTTGTGATCGCCGGGAGCTTTCGGAGCCTTCAGAAAACGGGAGCTCAGCATGGGCGTCAGGGTAAACGACACGAGTAGGGAGACCGCGATGGCAAAGGACGCGGTCATTCCGAAGGACGCCATGAAACGTCCCACGATGCCGCCCATGAATCCGATCGGCAAGAAGACCGCTAACAAGGATAAGGTGGTGGCCATCACCGCCAGGCCGATCTCCTTGGTGCCTTCGACGGCCGCCATCATCGGGCTCATGCCTTTTTCCTCGATGAAGCGGTAGATATTTTCCAGCACAATGATGGCGTCATCGATGACGATGCCGACCATCAGCGTCAACGCCAGCATGCTGATCTGGTTCAGCGTGAAATTCATGGCCGCCATCAGGGTGAAGGTGGAGATGATGGAAACCGGAATCGCCACGGCCGCGATCAGGGTGGTCCGGATGTTCGCCAGGAAGATGAAAATGACGGCCGCGGCCAGAAGACTCCCCTCGATCAGATGGGACTCGATCGCATCTATAGCTGCCTTGATAAAGATCGCCGTATCGTTGACCACCTCGATGTGGATGTCTTTGGGGAGCGTTTGCCGCAGTTCCTTCATCCGCTCTTTCACCAAGTCCGCCGTGGCCACAGCGTTAGTTCCGGATTGCTTCGATACGATCAGGGTGACGGACGGTTCACCGTTCAGGCGGGACGAAGTGGTGGCCTCTTCCTGGCTGTCCTCGGCGTGTCCGATGTCCCGCAGCTTCACCGGATAGGGTCCGCGCGTCGCCACTGCAATTTCATTGAACTGCGCCGGATCGGCCAGCCGGCCCAGGGTACGGACGGTAAGCTCGCTGGCGCCCTGAGTGACACTGCCCGCCGGCAACTCAAGGTTCTGCTGCCGCAGTGCGTTAGCCACGTCGGTAATGGAAAGTCCGTAGGCTCGCATCCGCTCTGGATCCACCCACACTCGTATTTCGCGCTTCAGGCCGCCCACCAGACGGATTTCCCCGACTCCCTTGACGTTCTCCAGCCGCTGCTTGACCTGCTTGTCTGCGATCTCGGTAACTTCGCGTAAAGGCCGTGTGCCGGAAACCACCAGTTGCATAATGGGTGTCGCATCCGGATCGAACTTCTGGATCACCGGGGCTTCAGCCGTCTCCGGCAGATCGGGCAGGGTCGTGGCGACTTTATCGCGAACTTCCTGCGCCCCCACGTCGCCATTCTTATCCAGCGAGAAGCTGACCACTACCGTCGAAAGTCCCTGGACCGAGGTGGAGCGAACTTCATCCAAATCGCTGATCGTATTGACCGCGTCCTCGATACGCTTGGTGATATCGGTTTCAATTTCTTCGGCGGTGGCGCCGGGGTTGACCACGGTTATGGACACGGTGGGCACGTCCACTTTGGGCGTCAGATCCACGCCCAGCGAAAAGTAGGAGAAGCCTCCCACCACCACCAGGGCGAGAATGAGCATGGTCGCAAAGACCGGACGGCGGACGCATAGTGCTGCGAGTGTATGCATGCTTCAGGCTCCTGTGACCCGCTTGGTTTCAGATGTCTCGGCGATCTTCACGTTCTGACCGTCGTATAAATCCTGTAAATGATCGGTGGCCACCACCGCATCGGTGGGGATGCCCGTCAGAATCCGAACCTGATCGCCATCCCGCTCGCCTAACTGCACCACCGCCAGCCGCGCTTTGCCGTCGCGGATCAGGAACACCTGCGACGAGTTAGTGGTCGCGTCCGTAATCAGGGCGCGCGTAGGTACAAAGGTGCCTTGCGTGCTCCCAGGCAACACGATGCGAGCCGTCGCGAACATTCCGGGCCGCAAGGCCACGTCGGTGTTGGGAAAAGTAACTTCCACTACGAACGTGCGCGAATTTGGATCCACGGCCGGATTGATGGCAGTGACCTTGCCGTCAAACACTCGTCCGGCGTAGCCCGTGACGCTCGCCCCGACGCTCAGTCCACGCTTCATTTGCTGGGCGTACAGCTCCGGCACCTGCAGCTCGAGCTTGATGGGGGTAACGCGCAAAATGGTCGCGATCTTCGAACTGGTGGAAACATATTCGCCCGGAGTAGCTGCGCGAGCGCTGACGTATCCCGCAAAGGGCGCGCGAACCTGGGTATCGGCTAAAACCTTCTCGGCCATCGCCAGTTGGGCGCGCGTGCCCAGTTGGCCGGCTTCCTGGGTGGCGACTCCCTGATAGTTCTGGCGAGCCGCATTGAGCGCCGCTTCATACTGCTGCCGCGTCGCGTTCACTTGCGCGTCGGCCGTTTCCACCTGGGTGTGGGCCTTGTCGAAGGCGCTGCGTGAAACGTCGCCGCTGTTCACCAGGTTTTCGTAACGCTTCGCGTCCGCTTGCGCGAGCTTCTGTTGCGCCACCGCCGACTCGTACGCTGCTTTCGCCGAAAGGACTTCGGGAACCGTGCTGGGATCGAACGTTTGATTCTGCGCTAGGCCGATCTTGGACTGCGCCTGGCGTACCGAAGCTTCCGCCTGCTGCTGCCCGGCGCGCGCCTGATCCAGGCGCAGTTTGGCATCGCGATCGTCCAGGCGGGCGATTACCTGGCCCTCTTGGACGAAATCGCCGACATCCACCAGGGTGGTAACGATAATGCCAGCCTCATTGGGAGCGACATCCGAAGTATCGTGCGCCACAAAGCTGCCGGTGGCCTGGACCGTGGCCGATACTTCCCGTGTAATGGCGCGGACGGTATTGACCGTAGGCGTCTGCACCGCCGCCTTTCCGGTGGCTGCGGCAGTGGAGGCGCTGGTCTCCGAGCGCTGGCAAGCAGCCAGTGCCACGGCAAGTAAGACGATCGATAATACTTTGAATTTAATGTGTCTCATGCTTTTCGCTTGCTGGTCTTTTTCTTAGAAGCCGGAGCCAAAGTTGTGACCAGCAGCTTGGCGAACTCCTCGGAAGCCTCTTTGTCCGTACCGGGGAAAGTCTTCAGGCCGAAAATGTACTTGCTGCTGGCGTATTGCAGCGCCGGCGAGGCTAGCAGCATCACCAGAGCGTCCGGATTGCTCTTTCGGAAGGCTCCTTCACGTTGCCGGAGCACCACGTAGTTCCGCAGGAATTCGAACGTGCTGGAGCCCATCCGTTCATGAAACAAGCCGGGCAGGGAATGGCCCTCCAAACCCGCGTACAGCAGCAGCCGGTGGAATGCCGTGTCCTCACGAAACGATTTCAGAATCTGCGCGAACATGCAGCGGATGAATTCCAGGTCATCGCGGCGTTCCGCGATTGCCCGCATTTCGGCCAGCCACTCGTCCGTGCCGGCCGAGGCTTCGTGGGTGTCGAGAATCGCGTGATACAGGTCTTCCTTGGTGGCAAAATGCCGATATAGAATCGCCTCGCTCACGCCGCAGGCCGCCGCGATGTCCTTGGTGCGCGTCCCGCTAAACCCGTGCTTTGAGAAGAGAGCGATCGCGTGGCTCAGAAGCTGGCGGCGCCGGTCGTCGGAGGACAGGCGGGGCCGGGGCGGGACCTGTGGCGAAAGCGTGGGAACTACGGGGGGTGTATTCACAAGTGAGTACTCACTTAATTCTAGCCAGCCGGGAGCAACGCTGTCAACAATCGCTATTTTGCGGGCAAAGACTAGCGGGGACTACGGATTTTCGGTGGAACGCGTTCCCACATCGGCGAACGACTAGCTGTGCTCGGTGTGGTGCTGGTGGCGCGTCCGCCACAGATCCAGCAACAGCAAGACCGCCCCTACCGTAATCGCCGAATCCGCCGCATTGAAGGAGGGGAATTCGTACGACCCGAAGAAGACCTGGAGGAAGTCGGTCACCGTACCCCGAAACAGACGGTCCCAGACATTGCCGCAGGCTCCGCCGAATACCAGCGCCAGTCCCACGGACACCAGCCCGGGCGCTTGCATGCCTGAGCCTTGCGATGCCGTCCGCGGCCGCCACAGCATCACCCCGAGGATCGCCATCACCACCAGCGACACAGCCACCAGCAGCATGCTGCTCCACGCGCTGGGGGAATCCGCCAGAATCCCGAAGGCGGCGCCCGGATTCTCGGTGTGCACGATGTTGAAGAACCCGCCGATTACCGGCGTCACGTCCCACGACGTGTATTGCGACCGGATGTACATCTTCGTGATCCGGTCAATCACGATTACAGCGGCGGCGATGGCGGCCGTCCGCAAACGCGGATTCATCCCTGCATGTCCCTAAGCGCAGCCGAGCACGTATCGCACACGGTGGGGAACTCGGCGTCCTGACCTACCGCGGTTGAGTATTTCCAGCAGCGTTCGCATTTCACGCCGTCCGCACGTTCGATGGTCGCCCGCAGCTCATCACCCGGCTTCAGCACCACTTGCGACACGATGAACACCGAAGGCAGCTCTGCTTCGAAACCCTTATAGCCTTGTAGCCGCACCCGGGCTTCGAGCGATGTGCCGATCAGCTTAGCCTGGCGGGCCTCTTCAAGAGCCTTGAGCACGACGTCGCGAACTTCCATCAGTCGGTCCCATTCGGCGAGCTTGGCCGCCGGTAAGCCAGATGCGACCTCTTCAGGTTCAGGAAGCAGCGCCAAGTGGATACTCTCCGGAGCGCCGACCGGTTTCGCGGTGTAGCTCCAGACTTCCTCGGCGGTGAACGCCAGCAGCGGCGCGATTAATCGAACGAGTGCATAGTGAACCCGATAAAGCGCGCTCTGCCCACTGCGCCGCTCACGGCTGGATGTTGCCGCGGTGTAGAGGCGATCCTTCAGGATGTCGAAATACCGTGCGCTCAAATCGGCTGTGGTGAAATCGTAGATCGCTCGATAGACCTTATGGAACTCGAGCGTGTCATACCAGCCGCGGCAGCGCCGGATCAAATCTTCTGTCCGCGCCAGGATCCAACGGTCGATTTCAAGCATCTCCGCGACCGGCACGGCGTCTTTCTCAGGATTGAAATCGTGCAGATTGCCGAGCGCATAGCGGAACGTGTTGCGCAGTTTGCGATACGCCTCGATCAAACGATCCAGAATCGTGTTCGACAGGCGCACATCTTCGGTGAAGTCGATAGAGGCAACCCACAGACGCAGCACGTCGGCGCCGTACTTGTTGACAATCTTTTCCGCCGCCTCGCTTCCGCTCGATTTTGAAAGCGCGCGCCCTTCG
>Ga0207687_10000441_pt1 | contig 28207 bp, 29 predicted proteins | sample KBSM54metaG_FD_184399 | JGI IMG/M metagenome (GOLD analysis project Ga0207687, IMG submission 184399) | Miscanthus rhizosphere microbial communities from Kellogg Biological Station, Michigan, USA - KBS M5-4 metaG (SPAdes) (version 2) | ecosystem: Host-associated > Plants > Roots > Rhizosphere >...
TTGAAGAAAGAAGCGCCGCGCCGCACGGACGGTATGATCGTCGTGCTGACGCTCGCGACCTTGTTCGGTTCGATGCCCCTGTTGATGGTTCAGGCACGCGCTTTTACCCGCCCGCACGTGCTGCTCGATCGCTACATCGCCGGCAAACGGACTGACTTCGTGATCGTCGACACCGAGCCGAGCACGACCACGTCCGATGGCAGATGGGCGGTGAACGCGGTGGACGAGGTGCGCAACGACCCGGACCTGACGAACCGCCCTCTGCGCTTCTCCAGCCGCGCGATGGAGCCGCCGATGGTCGCCCAACTCTGCAGGCGCGGCACCGTGAGCAGCGTCGGCTGGAACGATATGCACAGGCTCGGCTACGGCCAGAACATCATCGGCAGCAACCGCCGCTTCGATGATCTGGTTGGCGTACTGCGCGCCGGCGGTTGCTTGAGGTGAAGGCAAGCTCGTCCACCGCCTGAGCGAAGCGGCGGTTGCGGGCTTGTGAAACTTCGGGTCGAATAGACCATCGCCGGAACAGGCCCGTGCGAGACAAGGCAACGATTCCCGGCGGCGGCCAGCAGTCGCAGTTCGGACCGGATCGGTTGTTGTCCCCTTTCCGCCAATTGACTTGCCTATAGGCCGGCGACATCCTTTGTGGGTCTGGGGGCGAGCTCGGTGGGGCGCCATTGGACTGTTCATTCTGTTTCATGGGAGAGCGTCCATGTCCGGTTCGTCATCGGCTTCCCTCGTCACGCTCGTCATCCTAGGCGACGCGACTACGGCGACTTTGCCCTCGGGCGTATCGACCAGCGGCGTGGGCATCTGTTTCAGCGGCGGCGGCTCGCGGGCGATGTCGGCGGCGATGGGGCAGCTTCAGGCGCTCGAGCAGATGACATCCGGTTCGACCAGCCTGCTCGATCAGGTGACCGCGATGTCGACCGTGTCGGGCGGCGGCTGGATCGGCATTCCCTTCACCTATCTGCCCGCGACTATAAGCGACGCCGATTTCCTCGGCACCTATACAGCGCCGGGGTCGCTCACCGAGACGATCCTCGGCACGTCCGGCCCAAACTGGATCGGTGGCCAGATTTCGAGCGGCTTCTCGCTCCCCGATCTCGCCACCCAGGCCGTTTATCTGCATCTGAAGAGCGTGCCGTCGTCGATGCTCTGGCAGACGCTGATGGGGATTCATCTGCTCGGCCCCTATGGCCTCTTCCCGGGCGGGCCGGGCAATTATCAGCCGTCGACGCTTTTCTCCGAGGATAGTGCGACGCTGCAAAGCGTCGTGACCGGCCCGAACCCGGCGTTGAGCGAGGTGCCCGCCTATCTGGTCGCCCAGGTCTCGGGACAGAATCGCCCCTATCTGCTCAGCATCTGCAGCATGTTCGTCACGCTTCCCGATGGCGGCCCCAACAACAGCGCTGTCCGGCTGCTCGCCCCGGTTCAATGCACCCCGGTGCTGACCGGCATGCTCCCGACGCCCCAGGGTGCCGTCGATACGAACAACCAGCCGGTCGGCGGCGGCGCAGTCGCCTCCTTCGCCTTCAACTCGGACTTCGTTTCGCTGTCGGGTTCCACCGCGACGATCACGCAGAGCCTGCAATGGTCGCTGATGGACATCATGGGTACCAGCAGCGCCGCTTTTGCCGCCGCGCTCGAAAGCCAGGTCAAGGACTGGGCGCGCTCGCCCGAGCGTTTCGCCGCGGCGCTCCGTCTCTACAAGGATTCGGCCGCCGCGAAGCTCGCCAAGGCAGGCCATGATGCAGGCGAGGTGGCTGCCTCGCTCGAAGGCCTTGCCGTCGCCGCCGAGACCGGCGGCATGGATGCGGTGAAGGGCAGGCTGGGCAGCCTCGCCGTGCTCACCGGCCTCGTCCCGACCTATGATTACTGGTCGCCCGCGTCGCCGCCGACCGGCGCCACCGCGAGCGCGAAATTCGCTGATGGCGGCTCGCTCGACAATACGGGCGTCACCTCGATGCTGCTCTATCCCGAGGTGACCAGCATCATCGCCTTTGTGAATACCTCGACGCCGATGTCGCAGGACAAGAACGGCACCGTCATCGTCGACAAGGAGGTCGCGGCCTTGTTCGGCTTCCAGGGCTATGACGACAAGACGCTGAGCTATCCGGCGTTCAGCAGCAGCGACACGAGCGACCTGTTCCGCATGAACCAGGTCTTTGCGAGCAGCGATTTCGCCGCGCTGCGCGACGGCCTGTGGCAGAGCACGGGCGGCAATGAAGCCAATCCCCCGGTCTTCACCCAGCAGCTCACGACCGTTGCGAATGATTGGTTCGGCATCCCGGCCGGGCGCTCGGTGACGATGCTGTGGGTGTATCTCGGCATGGCGCAGACCTGGCGGATGGAGATGACCGAACGCGTGCGCCTCAGTCTGGACAAGGAGATGCTGCTCCACAAATTCCCGCATTACAGCACGTTGAAGACCGAGCTCTCGCCCGAGCAGGTCAATTTCCTGGCCAACCTCACCGCCTGGACGATGCTGCAGAACAGCGAGGCTGTCACCGCGCTGTTCACCTGAGCAAAAGATCAGGAGCTGACCGGACCGTCTGGTCAATCGGCCGACGACACGGCATCAGTCGCGCATAGCCGGGACGAAACCCGCGCGAGGGGAGTGGAGATCATGCGGCCTTTGTTGCTCATTCTGTCCGTCATGGTCGCCGTGGCGGGCACGCCCGCCAAGGCCGCGGCGCCCTGCAAGCTCAAGCCCAAACAGGTGGTCGAGCGCTTCACCGATCTGTTCTACGGCCAGCTGAAGGTGCGCGAGGCGTTCGAGACCTGGGTTGCCCCCGATTATATCCAGCACAATCCGCTTGCGCCGGACGGGCGCGATGCGGCGATCGCGCTGCTGGAGCCCTATTTCAAGAGTCAGCCCGGCCTTCATTATACGATCGAGCGGATCATCGGTGACGGCACATTCGTCGCCGTCCATGCGCATGGCCAGTCTTCGCCCACGGATCGCGGCATCGCCGTGGTCGACATCTTCCGCGTCGAGAATTGCCGGATCGCGGAGCATTGGGATGTCTATCAGCCCGTGCCGGAGAAATCCGCCAACGCGCATCCGATGTTCTGACGGCGGTTCGGGGGCGGGGCGGGCATGGCTGATCAGCCGCCGGCCCGCCGCCCCACCGCCACGAACAAGCCGCCCTCCTGTGCGAGCGGGCCGATCCAGCCGATCTGCGCGAGCCAGTCCTCGAGCCACCAGCCATCCTCTTCGGGATCGAACAGGCCAGGCCCGTCATCGGCCAGTAGCGCACTCGGAAAGGCACGGACCCAGGCCACCCCATTCTCGGCGAACCAGCGCCGCACTTCGCCGAGCGTGTGGCGATGCTCTTCCGGGTGGCGATACTGGTCGCGCAGCCATGCCTCGCGGCGCTCCGGTTCAGCCTCCCGGTCGCGGAGGACGGGGTCGCCCGGGATCCAGCGCTCCGCGGTGAGCCGGGCGACGACGCGGCGCAGCCGCAGCGGCAGGCGGGCGATCGTATTGTAGAGCCCGATCACGATCATTCCGCCCGGCCGGGCGAGCGCGACGATATGCCGGAACGATCCGCGCGGATCTGGCGTGTGGTGGAGCACGCCCGAGCAATAGACCAGGTCGAAGGCGCCACGGCGCAGACCAGGCCGCGCGAGATCGGTCTCGATAAAAGCGACCTTGTTGACGCCGAAGCGGCGGCCCGCCTCGGCGCCCAGCGTGAGCGAGGCGCGGGTCAGGTCAGCGCCGATGACGAGGCGATCGGCGCGCGCCAGATAGAGGCTCATCTGGCCGGTGCCGCAGCCGATCTCGACGATGCGCGCGTCGCCGGGGATCGCGTCGTCGAGCAGGCGCGCGAAGCGGCTGCGGCCAGCGCGCGCGCGCAGCCACTCAATGCTGTCGCGTGGCGGATAGCCGGGGAAGGGCGCCGCCGAATAGAAATCGCGCACCCGCTCGGTCCGTTCATAGCTGGGCAGGCGCAAGGCCGGCACGCCGTCGGGCGCGTCATATTGCGCGCCGCACTCCGCGCAGTGCCAGTCCGGGCTCAGCGCGCCTTCGCAGGCGGGGCAGGCGAGCAGCGTCCGGAAGACGCTATCCATTTCTAAAAGATCGAATAGACGAACGGCGCCAGTGCTTCGACGCTGGCCGCGAGGGTCAGCACCAGCCCGGTCAGGCAGAGGAAGATGGTGAGCGGGATCATCCACCGCCCCGATTTCGATCGCCACATTCCCTGGGCGAGCTCGGCGGTGGTGCCGAACGCGCTGCCGAAGACGATCAACTGCCGCCGCATGCGGCCCCGCTTCCTGATCACGCGACATCCTCCAATCGTGGTTCCTGAAACTGGTGCCGCCTGCAAAGCCGGGCATTGCCGACCACAAGCTGGTCGATGCCGCTGCGGCGGAAGGTCGAATAGCCTTCAGCGGCGCTGTTCACGATCGGCTCGCCGGCCAGGTTGAACGAGGTGTTGAGCAGCACCGGCATGCCGGTGCGGCGGCCATAGGCCTCGAGCAGCGCGCGCAGGCGTGGCGCCATGGCGTCATCGAGCGTCTGTACCCGCGCAGTGCCGTCGATATGAGTCACCGCGGCGAGCCGTTCCCGCCATTCGGGGCGCACCGGGAACACGCCCGACATGAAGCGCGCGAGCCGCGCGCCGCCCGAGGGCAGGACGAAGAAGCGATCGGCATGTTCGATCGGCACGACCGGCGCGAAGGGGCGGAACTCCTCGCGATATTTGATGTCGCGGTTGAGCCGGTCGCGCATCGCCGCGTCGTGCGGCGCCGCGAGGATGCTGCGATGGCCGAGCGCGCGCGGCCCGAATTCGAGCGCGCCGTCCATCCAGCCGATCACCCGGCCCTGGGCGAGATCGTCGGCGACCGCCTCGATCAGCGTGTCATCGTCAAGCTCTTCGATCGGGTGGCCGTCCTCCCGGGCAAGCCGGAACAAAGCGGCCGACTCCACAGTCGGGCCCCAATAGGGATGATCGGGCAGGTCGCGGTGCGGTCGTGCGAAGAGGATGCGGTCGGCGCAGAGCGCGGCGCCCAGCGCGCAGCCGGCGTCGCCGGGCGCTGAGGGCACGAGCAAGCGCTGGAACCCGGATTCAGCAAGCAGCCGCGCATTGGCCACGCCGTTCAGCGCCACGCCGCCACCGAGGCAGAGATCGTCCAGTCCGGTCTCGCACTGGAGCGATCGGGCGATGTCGAGCATGATCTCCTCGAGCACATATTGCGCGCTCGCGGCGGCGTCAGCGAAGCGCCGGCCGTTTTCGGTGCCGAGTTCAATCGGCTCGTGCGGGTTGCGGGCCGGGCCGAACAGATCGACGAAGCGCTTCGAGTAGCTGGTCTCGGCGCTGCTGTGGAAATCGACATAGTCGAGATCGATCTCGAACGCGCCGTCAGCGGTGCGGCGGATGACGCGGCGAACCGCGTCGAGCCGGTTGGGCACGCCATAGGCGGCAAGGCCCATCACCTTATACTCGCCCTCATTGACGGTGAAGCCGAGCCAGGCGGTGAAGACCGAGTAGAAGAGCCCGAGCGAATGCGGGAAGCGGAGTTCGCGCAACAGCTTGATTTCGGTCGAACCGTCGCTGCGCTTCACGCCTTCGCCAACCGTCAGAGTCGCCCATTCGCCGACACCGTCCGCGGTCATGATCGCGGCGTGTTGTGACGGCGAGGCCAGAAAGGCGGCCGCGGCGTGCGACTGGTGGTGCTCGACGAAATGCACTTTCCGCCCCGATATGCCGAGCTGCGACGAGATGATCCCGCGCACCCAGAGCTTCTCGCCGAGCGCATTTTTCATTGCCTTGGGGAAAGCGCGCCAGCTCTGCGGGAAGCTTCGCAGATTGCTGGTCAGGATGCGGTCGAACTTGAGCGTCGGCCGCTCGTAGAAGATCACGGCGTCGAGATCGTCGGGCTCGAGCCCGGCATGGTCGAGGCACCATTCTATCGCCCCGAGCGGGAAGGCGGAATCGTTCTTGCGCCGCGAGAGGCGCTCTTCCTGGACTGCCGCGACCGGCATGCCGTCGACCAGCAAGGCGGCCGCCGAGTCATGATAATGCGCCGAGATACCGAGGATCTTCATCTCAGTCTCTCGCTACCCAGCCGGGCCGCTCGCGCCGCGCCGCGCGTTTGGCGAGCAGCGCAAAGGGTGGGAGCAGGATGAAATATTGCAGCGTCAGGATCACCGCGGCCATCATGTTGGCCAGAGCGGTGGCGAACCGCAAATAGCCTTTCCACAACCGCCTCAGCCTTGCCTTCCAGAGTTGCAGGCGACGGCGGCCGGGGGCGACCCGATCAAGCTCGGCGAGGGAATAGCGCATATGGAATTCCTCATCGCGGAGGATACGATCGAACAGGGCGCGGGTCGGCGGATCGTGGCCGAGTACCTTGCTGTAGAGCGCGAAATCGCGCGCGGCGGCGGATTCCGAGAGGTGGATGAAGGCGAGCAGGGCGCGATCATCCTCCTCCTCGACGCGCAGATCGTCGAGGCCGCGCTCGCCCGGCGGAATCCAGTCGGTTGAGGCGTGTGCGGTGCCTTTCGCGGCAAGCGTCGTCCAGAGTTCGAGGCCGCGTGCGCGGAACATCTCGGCGTGGCGCGCCTCGTCGCGGGCATGGGCGAAGAAACAGCGTCGCAAATGCGGATCGCCGGTCAGCTCGGCGGCGCGGACGAGATCGCGACCGCCATCGGCCTCGACCCGGGCGAACTGCATAAGCTTGCGCGCGCGCCTGTAGGGACTTGCCCACATCGCCCAGTAGAGCGGGCGGAGCAGCGCGGTCACATCTGCGCCCCGTATCGAGGGGCTCGCTCATGGTGGTCCGCGGCGCGAAGGGGGAAAACGCGCACGCGGACCATAAGCCAAATTCTTGCAGACGTCTGGTTCACTGCGCTGTTTCCACCTACGATCAGCCCCGACACGCCCTTGCGCATGGGTTCCGCAGGCCCGCGAAAAAGTTCAAGATGCGTGTGCCCGGAATCGATGTCGAACGGCTCGGCGCACAGCGAGAACGCATCGTCGCAGTGCATGAACCGGATCGCACCGCGGCGGAACCAAGCCGGGAAAGGTGAAGGGGAAAACCCCTGACCATCTGCTCGCCTTGTTCGATCGAGGTGACAGCCTATGACCTTCACAAGGAGAAGCAGATGCGTCGCGCGATGATTCCCGCCCTGATCCCGGCCCTTTTCGTCGCTGGGCTGGGCGCCACGACCGGCGTCGCGCAGACGCCCGACTGGAGCCAGGCAAAGCCGCTCACGATCGAGTTGAGCAGCTTCAAATTCACGCCCAACAGCGAAACGCTCCAGCGCGGTACCGCCTATCGGATCCACTTCGTCAACGCCTCCTCCGGCGGGCATGATTTCGTCGCCAAAGAGTTTTTCGCAGGAAGCGTGGTTGCGCCCGAGGATCGCGCCAAGGTCACCAATGGCAGCGTCGACGTCGAGGGCCGCGGGTCGGTCGATGTGCGGCTCATCCCGAACCGGACGGGCAGCTTCAAGGTGCATTGCTCGCACTTCATGCACAGCACGTTCGGGATGACCGGCACGATCACCGTACAATAGGAGACGCGGCGGCGCCGTGACGGCCGAGTCCATCAGCCCGGGTCAGCCGGCGGAACATCGGCGCGCGGCTGCGCTCGTCGACCTGCTGTTCCTCGGCGGTGGCGTCGGCCTGGTCCTCCTCGCCATCGCCATGGATCGGGCCTGGCTCGACCGGCACGTGCTGCCGCACATGTTCCTGACGCGCGGCCAGCAGCTTTTGTGGTGGGCGGTGGAACGCGGGGCGGTGCTGATCGCGGGGCTCGGGCTGATCACGCTGCTGCGGCCTCGCATTGTCCGTGCCATCCGGCACGGCGGGGGCCGGGCGCTTGCAAGTCATGGCCTGCTCATTCTGATGGCGGTGGTTTTCAGCCTGGCCGCCTGCGAGCTCATCCTGCGCACGCCCTGGTGGCGCGGGATCGATCATTGGGCGGCGACCGAGGAGCCGCTCCGCACGGCCGACCCGCGGCTGGGATGGAAGCTGGTTGGCGGACGCACTGGTGTCGAGCGGTTCAACGGCCGGCCCATTGTCTATCATGTCGATGCCGGCGGACACCGGATCGGCGATCCTCGCCGGCCGCTCGATCATGCACAGCCCGCGATCCTGTTCACCGGGGAATCGATCATGCTCGGCTTTCGCTTGAACTGGCCCGAGACGATTGCGGGCCGAACCGAGGCATTGACTGGCGTCCAGGCCGCCAACCTTGCGGTGAACGGCTATGGTACCGACCAGGCGTTCGTGCGGCTGCACGACGAACTGCCGCGTTTCGCAATGCCGGTCGCGGTGGTCGCGTTGTTCGCTCCGTCCCTGTTCGAGCGCAATCTCGACGACGACCGGCCCCATCTCGATGCGGCGCTGCGCTGGCAGGCCGGTCGGCCGACCTTGAAGCTTGAGCGGCTCATGAAGAATGTGGCGCTTTATCACCGCATCGCTGCGATCGAGCAGGCTATGGCCGCCACCAGCGCCGTGCTGCGCGAGACGGTGCGCGAAGCGCGCGCGCGCCACGCCGCGGTGCTGATCCTCGTGCCGTGCTTTGCGCCCGAACAGCCGACCGAAGCCGCCATCCGCCGCCGCGTGCTTGACGATGCGGGGCTGCCCTATCTGCAGGTGATGCTCGATCCGCGCTGGCGGCTGGCCGGCGATCGCCACCCCGATGCGCACGCCGATCGCGTCATGGCGCGCGCGATCGTCGTTGCGCTTGCACATCAGCGTCCCGACCTGTTCCGCTCGCATCGCGGCCAGTGAACCTTTTAGGCCGATCGCAGCACTGACCGCATGAAGGGGATCGGGCGCGGGACGGGGGGATGCACGACCGGTCCTGCTCGGCGATCATCGCCGACTGGTGCTAGGATCGGAACATGAGCCGAATCATTCGCCGCCATGGTGGCCGACATGACGATATGCGGGGGCCCTGGCGTGCTATCCGCCGCGCCGTGTCTGGCGTGTTGGGCGCCCTCTGCCTGGCGGGGCTCGCGATACCGCTGCCGGTGCCGGTCCATGCCCAGCGCGCTGATCCGGCTGCATCGAGCCGGCGGCAGATCCTCGTGCTGCTGCACCTGCCGCCGCCGCATTACCGGCCGAATGGCGGTTATGGCGGCGATTATGGCAATGATCCGGCGCATGGCGCACGCCGCCGCCTCGCTGCGCGGATCGCGCATGACCATGGCCTGGCGCTGGTCACTGACTGGCCAATGCCGTTGCTCGGGCTTGATTGCTACGTGATGGCGGTGCCGGACGGCCGCTCGACCGAGGCGGTCGCGGCTTTGGTCTCGAAGGATCCGGGCGTGGACTGGGCCGAGCCGATGCATGTCTATCGGACGCAGGGCTCAGCGCCGGCCGCGCAGGGAGCTGTGCCGGCGCGGGGGGGCGATCCATTGTTCGCGGTGCAGCCCGCCGCCGCGCAATGGCGGCTCGCCGAGCTCCACCAGCTTTTCACGGGCAAGGGCGTCACGGTTGCGGTGATCGACAGCCGGATCGAGGTCAATCATCCCGATCTTGCCGGCCAGATCAGCCTCAACGCGGATTTCGCCACCGGTGGTGCGGCCGGCGGCGAGCTGCATGGTACTGGCGTTGCCGGCGTGATCGCGGCGAAGGCGGCCAACGGAGTCGGTATCGTCGGGGTCGCGCCGCGCGCGCGTCTGATGGCGCTCAGGGCCTGCTGGCAGCTTGTGGCGCAGCCTCCCGCCGCCGCGGCGACGGTCTGCGACAGCCTGAGTCTCGCCAAGGCGCTGCACTTCGCGATCGAGCATAATGCCCAGGTGATCAATATGAGCCTCAGCGGCCCGCAGGACCGGCTGCTCGGCAGGCTGATCGAGATTGCGCTTGGCCGCGGCGAGGCAGTTGTCGGTGCGTTCGACCGTGCCGTGCCCGGCGGTGGCTTCCCGGCCTCCTGGCCCGGTGTGATCGCTGTGTCGGATGAGGGGACGAGCGCAGCCGGCGTCTATACAGCGCCCGGCCGGGACGTGATGACCACGCAGCCGGGCGGGCATTGGTATCTCGTCAATGGCGGCTCTTATGCTGCGGCACATGTCAGCGGCCTCGTCGCGCTGCTGCGCGAGAAAAGGCGGGCGGATGGGCCGGTCACGTTCGTTTCGGCCCGGGCCGGCGGTGGCGCGATCGATGCCTGCGCGACATTGCTCGGCCCTTCGATGCGGTGCGACTGCAAGTGCGCACTTGCGGCGGGACATCGCTGAAATCGCGCAAGAAAAGCGAGGCGCAAGCCCGGATATGCTGTATGGAGGAGAGATGCGGCGCCCCCTCAAGCTCTGGTTCTACATCGCCATCGGCGCGGGGCGTATCCTGCTGACCGCCTTCCTGCTGCTGTTCGATCGTGGCGGCAGGAGCCTTTCGTCACCGCAGCGCGGCGCGCAAAAGCCCGAATGACCCGGTAGCCGGGTCCGCTGCCGATTCCTTGAGGACTTACAACAGGATTGGCGGCTTTACTTGCCGCTGAGTCTCACTTTTTGGTTGCGCAAATCGATACGAGAGCGCAACATTCTATCCCGGGTGGGGAGACCGCGCATGGAAATGCTCGTGGTCGGCGAACCGGGGCCGGCGGAAGCATCTGAATCCTGCATCATCGAGACGTCGCACGGCGTCAGCGACGCCGGTATCGTGCTGCGCCGGGCGCGCGAGGCGGGTGGTTATACGCTGCAGGACGTCGCTGCCGCGACCCGGATTTCCCAGCGCTTTCTCGCCGCCATCGAGGCGTCCGAATATGCCAGCTTCCGCGCGCCGCTCTATGCGATCGGCTTCGCCAAGACTTTCGCGCGGCACGTCGGTGTTTCCGAGCCCTGGGTCGCCGCCGCGGTTCGGGACCGAATCGCCGAGGATCGGTCGGAGCTGCCCGCCAATGATCCACCGCGGCGCGGCGCGCCCGGCCGCATGCCCAGGATTCGCGAGCGCCGATAGCGCAACACGCCCGCCTGCACTCGGAGGATTGAAGTTCAGGCGGTTTGGGATCAGGTTCTGATTCGCGCGAGATGCGCGCCCGATATGCACAACAGGGGAGAGTGGCGATGGAATGGATGTTCTTGCCGTTGAAGCGTTATGCAGAGTTCAGCGGCCGTTCGCGCCGCAAGGAATATTGGATGTGGGTGTTGTTTGTCGTGATCACGACGCTTGTGCTCATGTTTCTCGATTCCATGCTTGGGCTGGGTGGGCGCGCGACCTCGACGTCGACTTACGGACCTGGCGGCGTCGGCTATGGCGCGAACATGCATGGCGGTGTGCTGACCAGTCTGTTCAGCCTTGCTATATTGATCCCCGCTATCGCGGTAGCGGTACGGCGGCTGCACGACACCAATCGCAGCGGCTGGTGGATATTGATGCCGGCTCTGCCCTATATCGCCGGGATCATTCTGCTCCTTGTCGGGGCGATGAGCCTGAGCGGGTCGCTGGCGATGATTGGCGGCGCGCTGTGCTTCGTCGGCTTCATCTGCGCGATCGTGCTGCTCGTCTGGTATTGTCTGCCGGGTACCAAGGGCCCCAATGACTATGGCGACGATCCGCTGGGCAACACGCCCGAGGAGTTGGGCAAGACCTTCGAATAGTCCCGGCGAATAGTCCCGGCGAATAGTCCGGGCCTGAGAATAATCCGATCGCGTCCGGCAGAGCGGCTTGCCGGGCGCGAACGGATTGGCTAGGCAGCCGGTCGTCGTGCGGGCGTGGTGGAACTGGTAGACGCGCCGGACTCAAAATCCGGTTCCGCAAGGAGTGTCGGTTCGATTCCGACCGCCCGCACCATTTTTCTCGATATTGATCTGAGAGACCTCGCGACGCGCAGCGGCGAGGCGCTGCCCTTGCGCCGGTTCGTGTTTCTGGACCACGCAGCCGCCATGTTGTATGCAGAAGTATGCAATAGTATGCGCGTGAGGTGTTTGCGATGGCCAATGTGGAACGTGTGACGGTGACGGTTTCGGCGGAGCAGGCAGCGATCCTGCGCCACACCGTCGAAGACGGCGAATATGCCTCCACCAGCGAAATCGTGCGGGAGGCGCTGCGTGACTGGACGCGTAAGCGCGACAATGAATTGCGCGATCTGGAAGTGTTGCGGGCGGCGATACGGGAGGGCCTGGACAGCGGACCCGGCATACCGGCCGAAGAAGTCTTTGCCGAGTTGCGGGCACGTTTCGCGCATAAGGATTGATCCGTGGCGCGGCTTGTCGTTCTGCCAGGTGCGCGTCGGGATTTGATCGAGATTGGCGATTACATCGCACTCGACAATCCACAGCGCGCAGCATCCTTCGTCGCGGAGATCGAAGCCGAGATCGCGAGGATCGCGGCACAGCCAAGCCGATTTCCAGCGCGTGCGGATCTCGCACCGGGCCTGCGCGCGGCCAGACATGGCCGTTATCTGATTTTCTTCCTTGAAGTGGTTGGAGACATCCAGATCGTCCGCATCATCCATGGCGCGCGGGATCTGCCACGTGCACTGGATCTGAACAGCTGAGCAAAACGTCTGGACCCCAGCGCACCGGGCATGGCCTGCGCATGCTGGAACACAATCGCCCACCACCGCCGCTCTGGTTCTAATCCCCCTTGCGCGCTCGCCGGCTCGGCGGCACCTTGGTGTTTCGGGGTCTGGGGCCGTTTCCGTGCTTGGGGATAGGGGCAATGTCGAACATCGCGGGCAAAGCCTATGGCATGAATGTGCTGACGCCGATGCGGCCGTCGCTCACCTGGCTGCAGGTACTGATCTTCATGGTGGCGCGTGCCATGCCGAAGCAGCTGTCCGGGCTGCTTGGGCTGAAGCTCATCCATTTCGCGCGCTGGGTGATCATCCGGCGCAAGCAATGGCCTGATCCGACCCCCGGCGCGCCGCAGGGCCTGCCCGCGCTCAACAACGACTACATGCTGTTCCTGTCGAACTTCAACGGCACCTGGGACCAGTATATCGATGCCTTTGCCGACGGCATTCCGGGCGGGCTCGACCTGTTCTGGTATGCCAGCACCAAATATCCGCACTCGATCCCGATCTCGTCCTTCAAGGCCTATATCGGCACCAACCAGATCCAGACGACCTATTATTATAATGCGACGCCGGGTGCGGCGCAGCGCGACATCAAGGCAGCGCTGCGGGTGCGCGAGGCAGTGCTGAGCCTCGCCGAGGTCCATGCCGGCGGCGATGTCGAGGCATTCGCCGCGGCGTGGCGCACGACCATGGCGAAGCTCGCCAATTCGCTCGCCTCGCCGGGCTATGCGCCGGTCGCCTCGCTTGCGACCCGCACCGCCGACGCCGCGCGGCGCGACTTCATCAACGCGCTCGCCGCGAAGAAGGGGAGCTGACATGCCCAATCTCGATGGCGGCCATTATTTCCTGACGGTGCTGGCGCCTGTCCGCACCGATTTCATCCAGGACGCGATCCCCGGCCGCTCGCGCTCGCACCGCGCGCAGCTGGCGCAGAAGCTTGCGCTGATGCCGGTCGGCAAGCAGACTGCCGCTTCGCCGGAGGATGCGTGGCCCTCGCCCTTCTCGCGGAACACGCTCAACCATCTCGCGCGCTTCGTCATCATAGACGGGCCGGCGTTCAACGGCCGCAATTCGGGCGACACGATCGTCAGCCTGATCGACGGCGTGGATCCGCTGGTGCCGCAGCCGGTCGATCGCTTCGCTCATCCCTATCTCGTGTTCGCCGCCGATCTCGATGCGCAGCATGTCGATGGCGATGCGGCGGTGCGCGCCTATACCGACGCGCTCTGGGCGACGATGCAGCCCGATCTTGCGATCATCTTCGGGCATTGCGTCGGCTTTGACGGCGTCACCACGGCTGACGGTTTCTACGATTATATCCGGCGCTGCCAGGTCGAGACGACCATGCCGTTCAACGATTACTGGGCGCATGACGAGCTCAAGGCACCGCCCGCGCCGCCCAAGAAGGTGAGCAAGTTCAGCCTTGCCAAGCTCGCGGTGAAGCTGGTGGGCTGGGCCGCCGGTGCCTGGGTGGTCGCGCTGCTGCTCGATATTATTCTCACCAAGCTTCACCATGGCCGGGTGCAGCTTTGGGCCGGTTGGATCGTCGTCCATTTCGGCTTCTGGCTGCTGATCCTGCTGCTGGTCGTCGCGCTCGCGGCGTGGATTGCCTATCGCTATTTCATGAACAAGGGGCAGAAACCCTTCCCGACCGCGCCCAACAGCGATCTGCCCTCGATCCTGAAATCCCTGTTCCTGCAGCAGCATTTGACGAAGCTGGCGATCGAAACTCAGGGCGCAAGCCCGGCCGAGCTTCATGCGCGGTTCGGCGCCTTTCTCAAGGCTGCCCGGCCTGACGACCTGACCGGGCCGACCCAAGCCGCCGGCGAATGCCACGCACCCGCGCTGGAGATACCGAAATGACGGGGCAAACGACCGAGGAAATGATCCACCTCGACCTCGCCGATATCCAGGGCAATATCCACCGTCCTTATGGCCGGTTCGGTTTCCCGTACACGCGGCACCTGTTCTACAATATCCTCCGGCCCGAGGCGGGCCGCGCCTTCATCCAGGGCCTGCGTCCGCGCGTGACGACGGCCCAGCCCTGGGACAGGGATGAGGGCACCGGTGTCGTCATCAAGCCGCAGATCACGCTCAATCTCGGCCTGTCCTATCTCGGCATGCGCGCGCTCAACCTGCCGACCTCGACGCTCCGCCAGCTGCCCGACGAGTTCATCGACGGCATGCATTGCCGTTCCGAGATTCTCGGCGACGTCGAAGGCAGCGCGCCCGAACATTGGGACCCGATCTGGCGCGACGAGCGCAAGCAGCGCGACCGCGAGGTGCATCTCTGGGTGTCGCTCAGCATCGGCGCCGATGCGGCGGGCAAGCCCTTGCCGATCCTCGATGACTGGATGACCTGGCTCGATGGGCTGGTGACGGCGTCGAAGGGCGGGGTCTCGCTGCTCGACGGGCATGGCAAGGACGGCAAGAGCAAATGGCAGGATAGCTGCGCGCTGATGGCGCCGATCGGGCCGAACGGCGCGATGGTCGCGACGCCGAAGGAGCATCTCGGCTTTACCGACGGCATCAGCGACCCGGTGTTCCGCGGCCAGTTCGATCCGCAGGCCGAGGCGCTGGCGGCGATCGGCGGCGGCAAGATCGCGCGCGGCGTTTATCATGAGGACACGAGCTGGTCGGCGCTCGAGACCGGCGAGTTCATCCTTGGCCAGGTCGATGAGGGGCAGGAATTCCCGGTCGCGACCCAGCCGGCCGGCTTTGTGCGCAACGGCACCTTCATGGTCTATCGCAAGCTGCGCGAGGATGTGCCCGCGTTCGAAGCCGAGATGAAGCGCCAGGCGGCCTTGTGGAAGCAGGTGACGGGCGAGACCGACGATGTCGCGGCCGACGAGACGGTCCGCGCCAAGATGGTCGGGCGGTGGAGTTCGGGCGTGCCGCTGATCGCGGCGCCGACCTGGGCCGATCACCAGAAGATCATGGAGGAATATAAGGACTGCCTCGAGATCGCGCTGCGCAAGCCTCGCGACAGCAAGGAGGCGCAGCGGCTGGCCGAGTACAACAAGCTGCTCACCGGCTTTCGCTATGGCGAGGATCTCGATGGCGGCAAATGCCCGTTCGGTGCGCATATCCGCCGCGCCAATCCGCGCGACATGCTCGATCCGTTGCTGAGCGACACGGTGGGATCGACCACGCTGACCAACCGCCGCCGCATCATGCGGCGCGGCCTGCCCTATCAGGAGGAGGGCGGCGAGGTCGGTGTGATCTTCATGGCGATCTGCACCAGCATCTTCCGCCAGTTCGAGTTCATTCAGCAGCAATGGATGAGCTATGGCCTCGATTTCGAGGCGGGCAACGATACCTGTCCGTTGATCGGCAACCGGACGCAATCGAAGAAGCATGTCATCGCGGCGGGCCCCGCCAGTAATGGCACGACCTTCATCGCCGCCGACCTGCCCGAGTTCGTCACGACGCGGGGCGGCGAATATTTCTTCCTGCCCAGCCTGAGCGCGATCCGGATGCTCGCCATGGGCACGATCGACCCGACCTGATTGGTCAATTTGAACGAAAGGCGCCTATGAGCACTCAGCCGAAGAGCTTCGCCGATCGGATCATGGCCGGCATCGGCGGGTGGCTGATGTCGCATATGGAACTGGTGTTCCGCATCGCGCGCAACACCGTCCCGATCCTTGTCGTGACCTTCAAGGGCAAGAGATTCGCGCTCGTCACCCGCTTCGACGATGTCGCCGAGGTGCTGACCCACCCCAATGTGTTCGACGTGATCTACGCGCCCAAGCTCAACCTGCTGATGGACGGCGGCAACATCTTCCTCGGCATGCGCGACACGCCGGCATCGACCCAGGACCGCAGCTCGATGCGTCTCGCTACGCCGCGCGCCGAAGCACTGACCCGCATCCGCCCCGAGGTGGAAGCGATGGCCGACGCGGCGATGGCCAAGGTAGCGCCGGCGGGGAGGGTCGATCTCGCCATGGAGCTGACCCAGGACGTGACGACCCGCTTCTTCGGCGGCTATTTCGGCACGCCGGCTGACGACATCACCGCCTTTTCGGATGACGCGCGGCTGCTGTTCCAGTTCATGTTCGCTGACATGGCGAATGATCCGGCGCTCGAGGCCAGGGTGCGCCCGGTCGCGGCGGCAATGCGCGCGCGGGTCGAGAAATGCATCGCCGATCGCAAGGGCGATCGTGGCAAGCATGACGATGTGCTCGAGCGCTGCCTGGAGCTTCAGGATATCGGCACGCCGGGCATGGATGACGACGGCATCCGCAACAACATGATCGGCTACATCGTCGGCGGGCTGCCGCAGCCGCCGATGATCATCCCGCAATTGTTCGACGTGCTGCTCGACCGGCCGACCGAACTGGCCGGCGCGCAGGCGGCGGCACTGGCTGACGATGACGATCTGGTCTCGCGCTATGTGTTCGAGGCGCTGCGTTACTATCCGCTGACGCCCGGCCTGTTCCGCGATTGCTCGGCGGATTACGAGATCGCCGGCGGCACGATGCGGTCGCGGATCATTCCCGCGGGCACCCGCGTGATGGCGGCGACGCGCTCGGCGATGTTCGACGGGCGGCGGGTGGCGACTCCGAAGAAATTCCGGCTCGACCGGCCTGACTTTACCTATATGAATTTCGGCTGGGGCTTCCACCAATGCTTCGGGCTGTACATCAACCAGCAAATGACGCCTGCGATCTGCAAGGCGGTGCTCAAGCGGCCGGGCCTGCGCCGGGCGGCGGGGCCTGAGGGCAAGCTGCGGCTCGAGGGGATCTTCGCGATGAACCTGACGGTGGAGTTTGACCCCTCCTGATCGTCATCGTCATGCCGGACTTGTTCCGGCATCCATCCATCCGCGTGCGGTGCGCTGGAGCCTCCAGCGTAGCGCCCGCCGCGCGATGGACCCCGGAACAAGCCGGGGTGACGGTTACGTAAGAGGTTAAGCCTCGACCGTCTCCAGCGCCTTGCTCGCCTCAAGCCACGCCGCTTCCGCTGCCGTCAGCTTTCTTCTCGACCCTCGCCGCTGCGCTTCATCATGCCGAGAGAGCGAAGCACCGGCTCGGCGCTCGCCAGCCTAACCAACCGGGCTTTTTCATGGTAGCGAGGCCAGATGGAACGCGAAATCTGGTTCGAGAAGATCCTTTGGAGCTACATGCCCTGCCATTGGAAGGGCTGGGCCGCCATGATGGCGGTAATAGTAGCGACCCTCGCGGCAATTTTCTTGGCTCGGCATGTGGCTAACGCGCTTGGCTACAAGAATGACGACTGGCTGGTCATCCCGATCTTTCTGGCGGGGTTGCTTTCGATGATGCGCATTACGAAGCGGCACAGCTAACGGATTGGTACTTCGAGCCGAGGCGAGCATCCATATATGACTAAGCCGAGGGGAGGGGCTTGAGAAGGCTTACGCCTCAACCGTCTCCAGCGCCTCACTCGCCTCCAGCCACGCCGCTTCCGCAGCCTCGAGCTTCTTCTCGACCTCGCCGCGCCGCTTCATCAGCTCACTCATACCAAGCGTGCGCAGCACAGGCTCCGCACTCGAGGGATCGAACATCGCCCGGTCGAGCGCACTGCGCTGGGCGCTGAGCGTCGCGACCAGTTCCTCGGCTTCCTGCGCGCGCTTGCGGATCGCGACACTCTTCTCGCGCGCCTCGGCAGCCGCGCGGCGTTCTTCCTTGCGGTTCGCCTTCGACTTGCCCCCGCCAGCGGCGCCGTCGCTGGAGAGCACGAAGGCGATATAATCCTCCATGCTGCCATTATATTCCTTGGCGGTGCCGGCATCGACCAGCACCAGCCGGTCGGCGGTGAGTTCGATCATATGGCGGTCATGGCTGACGATTACCACCGCGCCGTCATAGGCGTTGAGCGCCTGGACCAAAGCCTCGCGCGCGTCGACGTCCAGATGGTTGGTCGGCTCGTCGAGGATCAGCATGTGCGGCGCGTCGCGGGTGATCAGCGCCAGCGCCAGCCGCGCGCGCTCGCCGCCCGAAAGCTTGCCGACCTTGGTGATCGCCTTGTCGCCCGAGAAGCCGAAGCGGCCGAGCTGGGCGCGGACGGCGCCGGGCGTCTTACCCTTCATCATCCGGGTCATGTGCTCGAGCGGCGTATCGTCGGTGTCGAGCTCTTCCACCTGATATTGGGTGAAATAGCCGACGCGCATCTTGCCCGAGACGGTCATCTCCCCGTCCATCGGCGTGAGCTGTGCTGCGAGCAGCCGGGCAAGCGTGGTCTTGCCATTGCCGTTGCGGCCGAGCAGCGCGATCCGGTCGTCGGGATCGAGGCGCAGGTTCAACCGCTGCAGGATCGGCTTGCCCTCGGTATAGCCGACGCTGGCGAGATCGAGCGTGACGAGCGGCGGGCGCAGTTCCTCAGGCGAGGGGAAGTCGAACGACAGGCTCGGATCCTCGGACATTGCCGCGATCGGCTGCATCTTCGCCAGCATCTTCTGGCGCGACTGGGCCTGTTTCGCGGTCGAGGCGCGGGCGCTGTTGCGGGCGATATAGTCCTGCAGCTTGGCGCGCTGGGCATCCTGTGACGCCTTGGCGGCAGCGAGCTGCGCGGCACGCTCGGCGCGCTGGCGCTCGAAGCTGTCATAGCCGCCGGTGTACATGGTGGTCTTGCCGCCCTCGAGATGGAGGATGGTGTCGACGACATTGTTGAGCAGGTCGCGCTCATGGCTGATCACGACCATCATCGCCGGATAGGCCTTGAGGAAATTCTCCAGCCACAAGGTCGCTTCGAGATCGAGATGGTTCGAAGGCTCGTCGAGCAGCAACAAGTCCGGTTCGGAAAACAGGAGCGCGGCGAGGGCGACGCGCATTTTCCAGCCGCCCGAATAGCTGTCGAGCGGGCGGCCCTGCATTTCCTCGTCGAAGCCAAGCCCGACCAGGATGCGGGCGGCGCGCGCCTCGGCGGTATAGGCGTCGATCGCGATCAGCCGGTCGTGAAGCTCGCCGACCCGGTCGGGATCATGGCAGGTCTCGGCCTCGGCAAGCAGGGCGGCGCGCTCGGTATCGGCGGCGAGCACCGTCTCGATCGGGGTTGAGTTGCCGCTCGGCGCTTCCTGCTTGAGATAGCCGATGCGGGTCTTGCGCGGCATCTCGATCTCGCCGTCATCAGGGTCGAGCTGGCCGATCATGACCTTCATCAGCGTCGACTTGCCGGCACCATTGCGGCCGATCAGCCCGACACGGCTGCGCGCCGGCAGCGTCGCACTCGCGCGGTCGAGGATCGTACGCCCGCCGAGGCGCACCGTGATACCGTTGATATTCAGCATGGCGGCGCGCTTATCATGCAGTGCAGCAAATCCCAAGAGGCGATGACAGGGATTCGGGATCGCCGTCAGGCGGCACTTGCCTCGATTCAACTTTACGCCCGGTCATGGCAGTGCTTCGTGGATGAAGAACCGCACCCTTAAAGCCGTTTTCGCCGCGCTGTTGAATCAGGCTTTCGCTGTTATGCGCCAGTCTTTCCCTGTTATCGCCGCAACGCTTCCCTGTTCCGCGTTTTCGTTTCGCTGTTATCGAATAACAGCGAAAAGCGCGCATAAACTATTGATTATAAAATGTAATAAATCCAACAAATTGCCCGAAAACAGGGAAGAAAAATTTTCTTTCCCTGTTCTTTCCCTGTTCCGGCGCGATAACAGGGAAACGATCCGCCATTCCCATACCCGCCCGGCCCGGTGACGATAGTGTTCGCCCCGGTCGCGGCAAGGCCCCATGAGCCGAATCAAGCCCGATGCTTTCCGAACTCTACTGGATCAGCGACCGGACGCCCGGCAAGCTCGCGCTCATGGCCCGGCCGCGCGCGGGCGACTGGCTCGAGGACGAGATCGGCCATTGGCGGGCATCGGGTATCGATGCCGTCGTCAGCCTGCTCGAGACCGAGGAGGTGAGCGACCTCGGCTTGCAACCCGAGCGCGCGCTCTGCGAGCAGCATTGCATCGACTTTCTGTCCTTCCCGATCGTGGATCGCGGCATTCCAGCCTCAATGCGGGAGACGAAGGCGCTCGCGGAAACGCTCCTTGGTCGTATCGCCAGGGGTCAGGCGGTCGCGATCCATTGCCGCGCCGGCATCGGCCGCTCGTCGATCATCGCTGGGTCTGTGCTGGTGCTGGACGGGATGTCGGCCAATGAGGCGCTGGCGGCGATCGCCACAGCCCGCCGCACGCCCGTTCCGGATACGGATGCGCAGCGGGATTGGCTTGAGGGTTTCGAGGCCGTGGTTGCGAGCGGCTGATCAGGCAGTGCTGTAGATGGGCAGGGTGAGATCATTTTTCCCTCTCCCAGCGGGAGAGGGAGGGAGGAGCGAAGCGACGGAAGGGTGAGGGTGAGTTGGGAAACCTCTGTCACCCTCACCCTCCCATCGCTGTGCGATGGGCCCCTCCCTCTCCCGCTGGGAGAGGGATCACCCTCGCGGCAACGTGATCGTCGCGTCCAGTCCGCCGCCGGGGCGGTTCGCGAGAGTCACGTCGCCGCCGGCATTCCGCACGATTGCCCGGGCCAGCGCGAGCCCAAGGCCGATGCCGCCGGTGTCCTTGTTGCGCGAGGTCTCCAGTCTCGTGAAGGCCTCGAACACATTGCCGAGCTGCTCGGGCGGGATGCCGGGGCCCTGATCGGCGACCACGATCGACACCGCATGCGCATCGGCCACGATCCGCACCTCGGCGGATTTGCCATATTTGATCGCGTTCTCGATCAGGTTGCGCACCGCGCGGCGCATCAGCGAGGGGCGCAGCCGCATTTTCAGGCGCTCGGCTTCCTCGAAGGTCACGTCATTGTCGAGATCGCGGAAATCCTCGACCACGGCATCGACCAGCGCGGCAAGATCGACCTCAGTCAACGGTTCGCTCGGGCGGCCGAGCCGGGCGAGCGAGAGAATGTCGTCGAGCGTGTGGTTCATCTCGTCGATCGTCTCCGCCATCCTGGCGCGATCAGTCTCGTCCTCGACCGATTCGATCCGGACGCGCAGCGCGGCGAGCGGGGTGCGCAGATCATGGCCGATCGCGCCGAGCATCCGGTCCTTCTCGTCGAGCATCGCCGTCACGCGGAGGCGAAGCGCGTTGAATGCGGCGATCACGTCGCGCAGATCCTGCGGGCCGCGTTCCTCGACCGGCACATCGACCTCGCCGGGAACGAAATTGCGCGCGGCGACTGCGAGGCTGCGCAGTGGTTGCGACAGGCGCCGCCCGATCCACAGCACCGGCAGCAGGACGATGCCGTAGAGGATCAATGTCTGCGACAGCAGCCGCCAGATCAGATAGGCTTCGGCGCGGGGCCAGGGCGCGCTCAGCACCAGCCAGCCATGGCCGGGCTGCTCGACTGCGATGATGAGCTCGCCGCCCATCCGCACGGCACGGTCGGCAGCGGCCGGGTTCCAGCGCCTCAGGCGGGGATCGCCGCGATGGAGATCGCGAACCTCGGTCTCGATCTTGCCGACCTTCAGCCCCGCTTCGGCCAGTTCGGTGCGGAGCCCCTGCTCGACATCCGGGCGATGCTCGCCCGCAGGGTTGACCGGAGAGACATCCTCCTGGTGCAGCCGGCCGCGGGTGCGCTCGATTGGATGCCCGGCATTGGCGCGCTCGATCGCATCGACGAGCCGCGCCACGGCCGGGCCGGTCGCCGTTTCATAGCGGGCGGCACGGCGGTCCTGGAGGAGCATGGCGAAATTGATCGCCTGCGCCACGAACAGCGCGATCGCGATCAGCAGCGCCATCTGCCCGGAGAAGTTGCGCGGCCAGAGCCGGGGACGATTCACGGGCGGGAATTCACAGGCGCGTGACTTCTGCGGCGAGCGTGTAGCCGCCGCCCCATACCGTCTTGATCAGCTCGGGAGTCTTGGGATCGCTTTCGATCTTGCGGCGCAACCGGCTGACCTGGTTGTCGATCGCGCGGTCGAAGGCGGCGGCTTCGCGGCCCTGGGTCAGATCGAGCAGCTGGTCGCGGGTGAGGACCTGGCGCGGCCGGGTCACCAGGGCGTGGAGGAGGTTATATTCGCCGGTCGAGAGCGGCACCGAGACGCCTTCGCGGTCGACCAGCGCGCGTTCGCCCGATTTCAGCACCCAGCCGGCAAAGGCGAAAGAGCCGCTGTCGGGCGCATGCTGGCGGGCGCCGCCGGCTGCGGCGCGGCGCAGGATGACCTTGACGCGCGTCGCCAGTTCACGTGGCGAAAAGGGCTTCACGACATAATCATCGGCACCCATTTCGAGCCCGACGATCCGGTCGGTCTCCTCGCTGCGCGCGGTGAGCAGGATGACCGGGGTTTCGCTGGTCTCGCGGATATGGCGGCACAGGCTCAGGCCATCTTCACCCGGCATCATGATATCGAGGATGACGAGATCGATCGCATAGGCGGTCAGGCGGGTCCGGGCCGCCTCGGCATCGCCGGTCTGCGTTACGCGAAAGCCCTGTTTGGTCAGATATTGCGCGAGCGGCTCGCGAATCGAGCGCTCGTCATCGACCAGCAGCAGGTGCGGTGTTTCTCCCATGGGTTCGGCGTTTAGCATGTCTGCTCGCTTTGAAAATGCCGGGCGGGCGAGGGGGAGCGCCCGCCCGGCGGCCGGGCCGGGGGAATGCGGCCCGGTATGCCGTCACTGGTCAGGCGGAGGCGGTGCAGGCGGAGCCTCGCCGCCCATGTGCATCTTGCCCATGCGCGCCTTTATCTTCGCGCGGGCCGCGTCCATCTCGACCTGATCGATGAAACCGTCGCCATTGGTGTCGAGCCGGTCGAAATGCTTGTCGGCATCGGCACGCATCTCGTCGCGGCTGATCTTGCCGTCATGGTTGGTGTCGAGCCGCTCGAGCCTGCCGGCACCGTGATGGCCATGATGGCCGCCCATCGGGCCGCCTTCGGCACCTGGGGGAGGTGGTGGTGGAGGCGGCATCATCGCGCCGCCAGCCTCGCCGCCGGCGCCGCGCCGCCCGCCCATGCCGCCGCCTTCGCGCATGCGTTCCATCATCGCTTTCATCTCGTCGCCGGAGATCTGGCCGTCGCCATTGGCGTCGAGCCGGGCAAAGCGGTCAGCGGACTGCGCCATGAACTCGGCGCGCGAGATCTTGCCGTCATGATCGGCGTCGGCCGCCATCAGGCCGCGACCGCCCCTGGTGCCCATTTCATCGGCGGTGATGACACCATCGCCATTCTTGTCCATCCGGGCGAACCGCGCCTCGGCCTGAGCCATGAATTCGGCGCGTGAGATCGAGCCGTCGCCATTGGTGTCAGCGCGCATCATCATCCCGCCGCCACGGCCCTGGGGGGCATCCTGGCCCGCAATCGCCGCACCGCCGAGCATCGTGCCGGCAAGGGCTGCGGCCAAAAACAATGTCTTCATGTCTTGTCCTCTGCTGGATGTCATTCACCGGCAGCCTTGGCCGGTTGCTGTTGCTGGCTATATTACTGGCGCGGGGCCGGCATTTCGTCGGCCGTGATGTCGCCGTCGCTATTGGCGTCCATCCTGGCAAAGCGTGCTGTCGCCATCGCGGTGAACTCGGCATGCGAGACCTTGCCGTCATGGTCGGTGTCAGCCGCCATCACGCCGCCGCCCGGGCCGCGGCCGGCCATGTCGCCCACCTCGTCGGCGGTGATCGCGCCATCGCCATTCTTGTCCATCCGGGCAAAGCGCTGCTCGGACATCGCGGTATATTCAGCGCGAGAGATCTTGCCGTCGCCATTGATGTCGGCACGCATCATCATGCCGGCGCCACGGCCGCCGGGCGCTGCCTGATCGGTTGGGGCGGCCTGGCCGGCAAGTGCCACTCCGCCGGTCATCGTGCCCGCGAAAGCCGCGGCGAGAAACAAGGCCCTCATGCTGAATCCTTTGTCTGTTGGCCGCGGATCGTCCCGGCATCAGGGCTTGTCGCGCGCAACTGTCTCGCGGCTATGTCAGTGGCGCGGAAAAGTGTCGCAATTTGTCGCAAGTCCTCCCGGCTCGGAGCACTGCTTTTCCCTCTCCCAGCGGGAGAGGAGTGTTGGGTGAACAGCGCCCCGCGCTGTTCAGGCCATGCCGGGGGCATGGCCGACCCAACACTGGGCCCATCGCGTAGCGATGGGAAGGATGAGGGTGACCAGCATGATCGTCTCGCCCTCAACCTCACCCCGCGCTGCTGTGCAGCTTGCCCCTCTCCTGAAAAGGAGAGGGGAAGAAGGTCAGGCGAAGATCGCGACGCTTTGCATGCCCTGGGCGATGGGCTGGCCGTCAGCGTTCCAGATCATCATCGACTGGCTCGAACTGCCATTTTTCGCATAGTCCGACGTCGCCGACAGCAGCCACCAGCCATCGCGTGTGACGGGTGCCTGGGTGAAGAGATTGACGATCCAGGTGAGCGAACTGATCGGCACGAAGCGGTTGCCGAGCAGCTTGAACGCAGCGGGAGGCAGGGCGTCCGCGACGGCGAGGACATGGACCATCGGGTCGAGGCCCTCACAGGCGCGCAACCGCGCCCAGCGCAGCCATTCGGCCTCGCCTTTGGCGTGTTCCTTCAGGTCGAGGAAGTTGAAGTTTCCGGTGAAGAACTCGTCCGGCCCGGTATAGACTTTGGTGTCGGGCGCGGGCGGGCGGTGATGGCTTTCCAGCCGCCCGTCGAGATCGATCTGCGAGACCTGGTCCGACATGAAGACGAAGGTCGCGCGAAAGCCGAGGCCGGCGTCCGACACGATATCGGACTGGATGAAGGCTGCGTTGCGGCCGCGGCGCAATCTGGTCGCGCTGACCGAGACTTCGCCCGAGAGCGGGCCGATAAAGGATATCTGAGCTGAGCGGAGCGGCGGCAGATCCGGCTCCAGGCGCTGCGCTGCATGGAGCGCGAGCGCGCTCGAGAGGCCGCCATAGCTGGTGCGGCCCTGGAGCCAGGTCTCCGGGATCACGGCGCGGAATCCGCCATCGGCCGGCGTCGCGCCGGCGAGGATCTCGGCGATCGGGGTCATAGTCCCGTCTTCGTCAGCCGGTCACGGAGTTCGCGCTTCAGCACCTTGCCGATCGCGCTGCGCGGCAGTTCGTCGATGGCGTGGAGAGCCGCGAGGCGCTGGGTCTTGCCGAGCCGCGCGTTGGCCCAGGCGAGGATATCGGTCACGCTCGCATCAATGCCGGTGTGCGGCACGTAAAAGCCCACCGGCGTCTCGCCCCAGCTGGCCGAGGGCATGCCGATCACGCTGCAATCGGCAACCGCCGGGTGTTGCGCCAGCACTGCCTCCAGATCGGTCGGGTAGATATTGAAGCCGCCCGAGATGATCAGGTCCTTCTTCCGATCGAGCAGGGTGAGGAAGCCATCCTCATCGAAGCGGCCGACATCGCCGTGGCGGATGTACCGTCGCCCTTCGGCATCGAACCATTCAGCGGCCGAGGTCGCGTCGCCACGGCCGTGATAGCCGGTCATCATCGCCGGGCTGCGGCCGACGACCTCGCCCATCTCGCCCTGGGGAACCTCGTTGCCGTCATCGTCGATCAGGCGAATGTCATGGCCTTCGACCGGCTGGCCGACGGTGTGGAGCTTGTCGGGATGCTGGTTGGCGACGAGCAGGCAGGTGCCGCCGCCCTCGGTCAGGCCATAATATTCGACCAGCAGTCCGGGCCAGCGGGCAACGATGTCGGCCTTGAGCGCGGCGGAGAAGGGCGCGCTGGTGCAGGTCTTGAAGCGAAAGCTGGTGAGATCGAAGCTGTCGAAATCGGGGAGCGCCATGATCCGCTGATATTGCACGGGCACGAGCATCGTGTGGGTCGCGCGCCTGGCCTGGGCGAGTTCGAGAAAGGCGTGGGCATCGAACTTCTTCATCAGCACCGCGGTGCCGCCCCAGGCCAGCGTCGGCAGGAAGCTGACGAGCGTTGTGTTCGAATAGAGCGGGGTCGCGATCATCGTCACCGCTTCGCCAAAGTCAGCGCCCGCATTGCGGCTGATATGCGCCCAGCGCATTGCGTGGCTCTGGACGATGCCTTTGGGCGTGCCGGTGGTGCCCGAGGAATAGATGATATTGAAACCGTCTTCGGGGGCGATGGTGACGGCGTCCGGCTTTCCATCTTCCCGGTCGAGCCAGGCGTCGAATGCCTCGCTGTCGAGCCTGATACGGGGCACGGCGATCTTCTGGCTGGCCAGTGCCCGCTCGGCATTATTGTCGACGAACAGGATCGGCGCGGCGCAATCGGCGATCATCGAGGCAAGGGCTTCGGGGGTCGATGACGGCGCGAGCGGTGCCACGATGCAACCGGCCCGCAACGCGCCGAGAAAGACGGCCGCATATTCGATCGATGGACCAGCGACGATCGCGACCGCCTGGCCCGGGCGTACGCCATAGCGCTGGAGCGCGGCGGCGATGCGGTCCATCAGCCGGTCGAGGCGCCTGTAATCGATCGCACTGCCTGCGGCGATCAGGGCGGCCTTGCCACCTCGCTCGACCGCATGGGCGCGGATCAGATCGGGAAGGGTTGCGAAATCGCTCGCGAGCATATCGGCAGAGGTCATCTTCGCGAGCTAGGCCAGGCTCGCGAGAAATGCCATACGCGATCTTCGAAAAAGGGGAGGCATAACCGATGCTGTTGTATAATGCGGACAATCCCGCGCCGAATCCGCGCCGCGTACGCATCTATCTGGCCGAAAAGGGCCTGAGCGTTCCCAGTGAAACACTCTCGATCGTGGCGGGCGAACATAAGGGAGAGGCGTTTCTCGCGGTCAATCCACTCGGCCAGCTTCCGGCTTTGATGCTCGATGACGGCAGCGTGCTGACCGAGAGCCTGTCGATCTGCCGGCTGTTCGAAGCGATGCATCCCGAGCCGCCGATGTTCGGGGTCGGGCCGCGCGGCATTGCCGAGGTCGATATGTGGCAGCGCCGTGCCGAACTTCGGCTGATGGTGCCACTGGGCATGGTCTGGGCGCATACCCACCCTTTCACAGCGCGAGTCGTGAAACCGCAATATACGGCATTTGGCGAGAGCCAGCGACCACGGGTCGTCGCGGCGATGGGTGAGTTCGACCGGGCGCTCGAGGGACGGGAGTTCCTTGACGGGAAAGGATATTCGATGGCCGATATCGTGCTGCTGACGATCGTCGATTTCGCCGGGTTCGTGGGAATCCCGATCCCGGAGGAGATGGCGGGGCTGCGCGCCTGGCATGACCGGGTTTCCGCACGGCCGAGCGCGAAAGCATGAGCGGGGGCGTGGGTGGGAGCATGGAAGGCGCGGTTGCGATCGTCACCGGCGGCGGCACCGGGATCGGCGCCTCGGTGGTGCGGCGGCTGGCGGCGCGCGGGGTGCGCTGCGTGATCAACTATGCCAGCAGCCGCGACGAGGCCGAAGCGGTTGCCGGGGAGGTCGAGGGGGCGATCGCGGTGCAGGCCGATATTGTCGAGGACAGCGAATGCCGCAAGCTCGCCACCGCGGCGACCGAGGCGTTCGGGCGGATCGACTTCCTCGTGAACAATGCGGGGCGGACGAAATTCGCCAATCACGAGTCGCTCGACGCGCTCGATGCGGAGGATTTCGTCCATCTCTACCGGCTCAACACCATTGCGCCTTTCCAGATGATCCGGGCCTGCGCGCCGGCTTTGCGCGCCGGGGCGATGGGCGCGGTCGTCAATGTCGCCTCGGTCGCCGGTATCTGGGGGCATGGCTCGTCGGTTGCCTATGCCGCCTCAAAGGGCGCGCTGATCACCATGACCAAGAGCCTCGGTCGCCAGTTGTCGAAATCCCCCGAGACCTGGCAGTGGGCCGACGAGGGCGGTTCGAGCGTCACCTTGATCTTCGACAAGGCACGGCTCAAGACCTGGACATTGG
>Ga0207687_10000442_pt1 | contig 28150 bp, 21 predicted proteins | sample KBSM54metaG_FD_184399 | JGI IMG/M metagenome (GOLD analysis project Ga0207687, IMG submission 184399) | Miscanthus rhizosphere microbial communities from Kellogg Biological Station, Michigan, USA - KBS M5-4 metaG (SPAdes) (version 2) | ecosystem: Host-associated > Plants > Roots > Rhizosphere >...
CGGCGGCATCTGTCGCGACATCGCCATACGCCAGGGCATCTTCTTCTGGATGCGCGCGGGCTGGGGCTTGATCGGACCGCTGCTGCTTTTTCCGATGGTGTGGGGAACGGTGAAGATTCGCTCGACGATGGCGGCGACCGGGATTCTTTACGTCGACGTCGTCGCGGTCGTCATCGGCGAAGTCCTCGGCGCGTGGCTCTCGACGATTGCGCATTTGCCGCTCTGACGTACAATCCGCACGAGCGCTAGGGGCGCCACCAGTCCGCGGAAAGGGCCGTGCCCACCCACTGAGTTCGACAAACAGCTTACGAACTTCTTTCAGCCCGATCGTGCGGACTCCGGGCTCGCAACGAAAGGAGCTTCGTATGTCCGACGCCAGGCCCATTCCCGCCCGCCCCGATCTCGCCCAATACAAGAAGCAAGCGAAAGATCTCGTCAAGTTGGCGCGCTTCAAGAAACTGAGTGACGCACAGTTCTCCCTCGCGCGTGCTCATGGCTTCGAGAGCTGGCCGAAATTCGCGAAACACATCGAGGCGCTTCGCAGCAGCTCGTCGCACGACTCGATCTTCGAAGCGGCGGCGAATGCCGTTGTCGACGGCGACATCGATACGCTGGTGCGCTTGCTGCGCGAGCATCCCGATCTCGTTCGCGCGCGCTCGGCGCGCGAACATCGCGCGACGCTGCTCCACTATGTGTCGGCGAACGGCGTCGAAGATTTCCGCCAGCGGACGCCGCCGAACATCGTCGAGATCGCGCGGCTACTTCTTGATGCCGGTGCCGACGTGAATGCGGAATCGAATTCGTACGGCGGTCATGACACGACGCTCGGGTTGGTCGCGACGAGCGCGCATCCGCATGTCGCCGGTGTGCAGATCGAGCTGCTGCGTCTTCTCCTCGATCGCGGTGCCGAGCTTCGTCGCGGCGACGTCGCCGCCTGTCTCAACAACGGGCGCGAGGAGGCCGCCGAGTTTCTCCTGTCGTGCGGCGCGCCATTCGAGATGACACTCGGCTACGCGTGCTGCCTCGGCCGCGCTGATGTCGTCGAGGAATTCATTCGCAACGGCGCCGACATCAACGTCACCGACAAGCATGGGATGACGCCGCTGCATCTCGCGGTGATCTTCGGGCGCCTTGGCGTCGTGAAAGCCCTACTCGCGCATCGTCCGAATCTCGAATTGCGCAACGTGTACGGCGGAACGGTGCTCGGTCAGGCCTTGTGGTCCGCGATCAACGATCGGAAACCCGATCATCTCGCGATCATCGAGACACTCGTCGATGCCGGTGCGCGCGTCAACCCCGACTGGTTCACCGGCAGCGCGGAGATCGACGCCGCATTGCATCCCGAGCGCAAGCGCATTCACGAGTTGCGCGTCAAAGGCGACGCGGCGCGCCACGAAGGACGATTCGAAGACGCGCGCCGCGACTATCTCGCTGCGGTCAAGATCTGCCGTGCGTCGTCCGACGCAAAACTTCTCGCTCACACGCTTCGCCATCTCGGCGATATCGAGCGCGAGATGGGCCGCTCCGATCTTGCGGAGCCGCATCTCGTCGAGGCGCTCGACATCGCGCGGCGCGAGAACGTCACACCGCTCGAGCTGGCGAACACGATTCGTCCGCTCGCGCTCATTCGCGATGAACCGAAGCTGTGGCAGGAAGCGCACGAGTTGTACACGCGCGCGAACGTTCCTCCGGGCATTGAAGAAACTGCGCGTCGTCTTGCGCGCGCTAGTGCCCCTCTTCAGCGCCCGGCGGCGCGGCGCCGTAAACGTGGCGATCGTGAATGACGAGATCGAACGGTTTGATCTCCGGATTCGCCGCGTATCCGCGATGCACGGCCTGACACTCGTAGCAGACGATCACGTCCTTCACGAGCCGCCACACGATGTAGTCGAGGATCGTGACGCCGAGGAGTGAGAGGCCGTAGGTCCAGGGCACGAAGATGGAGCCGAGGATGACGAGGGCGACGCCGGTGGTGCGGTTGAAGTCTTTCTGAAAGTACAACTCGGCGTGACCGCACGCGGCGCAGCGATCGATGACCGCGTTCGCATCGGGCGCGACGACGTCGTTCGCGGCGCCGCACGACTCGCACGCGCGCGCCGGCTCAACCGCTTCGCGCGCGACGCGCGATTCGCATTGCTTGCAGAGAAAGTGAACGGAGGCCAAGCGCGGCGATGTTATCGCGCGCGCTCGAGATAACGGTTCTCGCTCGGGTCGACGAGGATCTCTTCGCCTTCGGTGACGAACGGCGGCACCTGCACGACGAGGCCGTTCTCGAGCGTGGCCGGCTTGTACGACGACGACGCGGTCGAGCTCTTCACCATCGGTTCCGTGGTGGCGATCTTTGCCTTGATCGTCTTCGGCAGCTCGACGCCGATCGGGCGCTGCTCGTGGAACTGCACCTGGATCTTGAGTCCGGGGCTGAGCCACGACGCCGCATCGCCGAGATCCTCGTCGCTGATCTCGATCTGCTCGTAGTTCTCGGTGTTCATGAAGTGGTGCGCGTGGCCGTCGGAGTACATGTACTCCATCTCGTGCTGCGCGATGTAGGCCGGCTCGATCGGGTCCTGCGAGCGGAAGCGATGTTCGAACTGGTTGCCCGTGCGCATGTTGCGGAGCTTGGCCTGCACCATGGCGCGAAGATTTCCGGGAGTGTGATGGCGAAACTCCATCACCTTGCAGAGATCTCCTTCGAACAGAATGACCATTCCTTTGCGGATGTCGTTGGCCTGCATGTGTTCCTTTCAGGAATTGAAAATTGAAAATTGAAAATTGACTATGCTCACAGCATGCAACTTTCAATTTTCAATTTTCAATTTTCAATTCGTTCTTTCTTAGCGGCTACACTTCTGCCGCTCGCTGCGTGTCACCCAGCCCGCGAACAAACGGCACCCTCAGCGGCCGATATTCCAATCGGCGTCTACGGCGCGCTCACCGGCGGCGAGGCCGCGTTCGGACAGGCGACCGTGCAGGGCGTCAAGCTCGCGGCTGAAGAGATCAACAACGCCGGCGGCGTGTTGAACGGCCGCAAGATCCGCCTCGTCATCGAAGACGACCAAGGCAAGGCGGAAGAAGCGGCATCGGCAGTGACGAAGCTCATCACGCGCGACAACGTCGTCGCCGTCATCGGCGAGAACTCCTCGAATCAGTCGCTCGCCGCGGCACCGATCTGCCAGGCGAACGGAGTGCCGATGATCTCGCCGTCGTCGACGAATCCAAACGTCACGAAGAAAGGCGACTACATCTTCCGCGTCTGCTTCACCGATCCCTATCAGGGCAAAGCGCTCGCCGCATTCGTGCGCAACAACCTTCATCTCACGAACGCCGCGATCCTCAAAGACAACAAGAACGACTACTCCGTCGGCCTCGCCGAGTTCTTCACGAAAGCATTCACCGAGAACGGCGGCAAAATCGTCGCCGAGCAGAGTTACAGCGGCGGCGACACGGAGTTTCGTCCGCAGCTCACGACGATCAAGAACGCGAAGCCTGAAGTGCTCTTCCTTCCCGGCTTCTACACCGACGTCGGACAGATCGCCATCCAGGCTCGCGACCTGGGCATGAACATCCCGCTCGTCGGTGGCGACGGTTGGGATTCGCCGACCGTGATTCAGATCGGCGGAAAGTCGATCGACGGCTCGTATTTTTCCGATCACTACTTCGTCGGCGATCCGCGTCCGCTCACGCAGCGATTCGTGCGCGCGATCAACCAGCACTACGGACACAATCCCGAAGCGAACGCCGCGCTGGGCTACGACGCGCTGCAGATTCTCGTCGCGGCGATCCAGAAGGCGGGTTCACTCGACAAGAAGCAGATGCGCGACAACATCGCCGCGACACGCGACTACCAGGGCGTCTCCGGCGTGATCACCATGGGACCCGATCGCGATCCGATCAAGCCGGTGGCGATGATCAAGATCGAGAACGGGCAGATGGGATTCGCGGGGTGGATCAAGCCGTAGCGTCGTCGCGCCCCTCATCCGCGCTTCGCGCACCTTCTCCCCGCGCGCGGGGAGAAGGGCAACGTTGCCCCTCGCCCCGCGAAGCGGGGAGAGGGTGGCCGAAGCCCGGGTGAGGGGCTACTTCTTCGCCAACGCCGTGAGCCGCTTCTGCGCGAGCTCGTACGTCGAGCCGGGCGATGCGTGCGGCGGCTTCTCGACGCGCTTGTAGTCCGCGAGCGCGACGTCGGCGGCGCCGAAGTTCTCCGCGATGCGGCCGAGGACGTACCACTCGACGCTCGTGGGATCTTCGTGGCCCGCGAGGTCCATGCATTTGAGCAGCTCCGTCCGCGCTTCGAGACTCTTTCCGCTCTCCGCGTACAACGTCGCGAGCGTGTGCAACGCGGGCGGGCCGCCGCCGGGAAGATTCGTCGCCTGTTGCGCGTCGGCGATCGCGCGATCGAACGTCTTGCGGATGAACAGCTCGTTCCACGCGACGTTGTTGTAGTCGTTCGACGTGGCGTTCGATTCGTCGATGAGTTGCCGCAGATACTTCGACGACGACTCGAAGTCGCCGCCAAACGTCGCGACCTCGGACAGCGCGCGCAGCGCCTCGTCGTCCTTCGCCGATTTGTCGAGACGCGCCTTCGCGAGCTTCAGCACTTCGGCGCCCTCGCCGTTCGCGGTCAGCGACGAGGTGAGCATCCCGAATGCGGTCGGTGAATCCGGGTACGCGGCGAAGAGCCGTCGCGCGACGATGATGCGATTCGCGAGATCGTCGAGTTGTCCGTATGCGAGCGCGAGCGCGCGATCGATGAACGGCCGCTGATCCTCTTTTGCTTTCTCGCGCACTTCGACGAGCAGCGGTGCGGCGAGCGGCGCGTACTCTTCGTCCGCGACGAGCAGAATCGCGGCGGCTGTGCGGATCTCGTCGTCGGTCGCCGTGGCCTTCGCCTTCGGCCAAACCGCGGCGAACGAAGAGCCCGAAAGCGGATCGTCGCCGCCGCCGGCGGTGACGTCTTCGCGCAACCAGTTGAGCCAGATGCGCGCGTTTTCCGGTTCACCCTTCTTCAGAAAATGAAGAGCGCCGAGGCCGATGTCCGACGGATCGCTCTTCACCGCGGCGAGCTTGTACGCATCGTTCTCGCGAACGATGAAGTACGCCTCGGGCGGCATGTTGTTCGGCAGGCCCGGCTTCGCGCGCAGGCGGACGCGATAACCGGTGGCGTCGCTCCCTTCCTGCAGCAAATCCATGAGGCCGATGCCGAGGTCGAGGATGACCTCCTCGGGAAGCTCGGCCTGCGCTGTCTTGCGATGCATTGCCGCCAGGGCATTCCGTCTCTCGCTGCGTCGCGGCGTCTTTCGTTTCGCCTTCGCCTCGTTCGCGAAGTCGTTGACGTACGACGCGATGAACTTGCGCAGTTGATCTTCGTCGTTGCCGGCTTTCAACACGGCGACGTTGAGGTCGACGATGAGCGTCTTCGGTTCGTTCGGCGGGAACTTCATGTCTTCGATGCGGTTGGTGTGTCGAAGGATCTCGAGCACGGGACGCGTCTGCGCTGCGTTCGGCGTCCCGATCGACGACTGCTCGAGCAGCGCCGCCGCCTGCGGATAGAAGCGAAGCTGCATCATTGTCTGCATCGCCGACCCGAGGATCTGGCGCCGCGTGTTCGGATCCGCGGATTTCGCTTCGCGAAGCGCGGCGTCGATGCCGTCGGTTGCCGCGGCGGCGATCACGAGCGCCTGCATGCGTTGCTGCGCATCCTTGATGCTGCGCGCGCGCGTCTTCAGCTCCGCGAATTTGCGCGCGTGCGCGATCGCCTGCACGAGCTCACCTTCGTATTGATCCTGCTTGAGATCCTTGATCAGCGACTCGTACTCGGCGATCGCTTCATCGAGGTGCGCGCCGTGTCCGAAGAGAACGCCGTCGTCGCCGCGCTCGAGGAGCTTCGCGTATTCGCCGCGAGTGTCCTCTTCCTTCGGATCGAGCTCCTTCGCTTTCTTGTACGCGGCAATGGCGCCGGCGAGATCGAAGCCTTTGCGGAACTCGCGGCCGAGGAGGTCGTGCTGAAGGATCATGCCGTAGATGCGCTGCGCGGGCGCGTACTTCGCGTCCATCGCGATGGCGCGTTTGATCTCGTCGCGCGCCGCTTCGCCCATGCCGCCGCCGAGGTACGCGCGAGCGATCTGAACGTGATGCCGTGCTTCTTTCGGATGGAGTGCGGCGAGGCGGCGGAACTCCGCGAGCGCCGCGCCGATGTCGCCGGTCTGTAGCTTCGACCAGCCGATCGAGTCGAAGCCGAGGAAGAGCGTCGGAGTCTTGTTGAACGCGGCCGCGGCTTTGCGCGTCTCTTCGAATTCGGCGGCGGTGATGCGGCGCTTGCCGCTGTCGAAGCGGAGCGTCGCGCTGATCGCGCCGTCAGGCAGCGTCGCGAACTCCGTCGTCATCGACATCGTGCCGATCTGTTTCGTTTCGTTCTGCGGCAGCGTGCGCGCGACGAAGCCGGCGGGCGGAACCACGCGATAGCGCCATTCCTTGACGTACGGATTCGTGAAGACGAAATCGCGCGTGCGCTTTTTCGGCTTCTTCGCCGCGGTCGATTCGTCGTCGTCATCGCTCGCGTACTGCAGCGCATACGGAAGCATCTGGAAGAGATGTTGCGGAAAGACGGCGACGACGGCATCGACGTCGGCAGTCGTGCCGCGCTGGGCTTCGGCGACGCTCACCGTGACTTTGAACGGCTTCGACAAGTCGCGCGGATCAGTCGTCTCGACGCCCTTGAACTTCTCCGCGGCGTACTGCGCTTTCGCGTACGTCTCCATCTGCTCGCGGTAGTGCTTCTTGTCGGTCTCCGCGACGAAGCGGCGCTGATAGGAATCATCCGAGCCGGTCGATTCCGTCGTCTCGACGACTTCCGACTTTCCTTCGTCGGAGAGCGTGAAGACGCGCGTCTCGATCGTGTGATTCGTTGCGGAATCGGATGCGGGCGTGCGCAGCAACGCGGTCGTGTTCGGACTGGCGATGAGCACGAGGCGATCCTGATCTTGAAGCGAGAGAACGCCGGCAGGGGAGAATTCGTCGGTGGGATCGACCCACATGGGCTCGTCACCGTCGACGCGCACGATGGCGTGATTGAACTCGCTGAGGCTCGGCAGATCGGGATGAACGTCGAGTCCCGTTCCGGCGCGCAGGAGTCCGACGTTCGCGTTGAGTCCTGCAGCGCGCAGCATCGCCACGAGCAGTGTCGCTTTGTCTTTGCAGTCGCCGTACTTGAGTGTGAGGACCTGTTGCGGCACGCGCGGCACGATCGAGCCTTCGCCGACTTCGACGCCGGCGTAGCGAACGTTCTTCTCGATCGCGGCGAGCGCCTTCGCGACGATCTCTTTGCGATTCGTCGTCGCGCCGATCGCGTCTTTCAGAAACGGCTGCACGGATCCAGCGGCAATCTGTTTCTCGACGATCTCGCTGTAGCGTCGCGCGAGCTCCTGCCACGACCGGCCTGTCGAGAAGGCGATGAACGGAATCGCGGATTCGTCCGGCGGCAGATTCCACTCCAGATCTTCGAGCGCGTCGATGTGGCCGGTCTCGAAGACGATCTGCTGTCGTCCGTCCTTTTCTTCTTTCTTCGCCGCGATCTGCGGCTGCGACTTGTTGATGATCTTGACGGCCAGCGACGACGGCGCGTCGATGACGAGGCGCGACTGTTCGACCGGAACGTAGCGGCCGAACTGCATCCGTCCGCTCGTGCCGGTGTCGAAGAGCGGATTGCGGTCCTTCCACGTCACGACCTGCTCGACGACGGAGCCCGCGGCGATCGCGGGCAAGGGCGCGCGAAAGATGCGGTTGTCGCTGAACATGTCCAGCGACTCGTCGCGCGCCGGCGCTTCGGTCACTACTTTCGCATCGAGCTCGCTCACGACGCCGCTCTTCGAGATCACGCGCGCGGCGATGACCGGCTTCTCTTCGTACCACGGCGCCCACTCCGCCTGCAGCGTCGCCCAGTCATCGACTGCCGACTGATCGACGATGCGAAAGACCTGTCGGTTGGTGCGTGTGGAGTGTCCCTGTGCGTCGAACGTGTAGCGCTGTTCGTCGAGGAGAATCACGACGGCCGAGTCGCCGGCGGGAACGCTCTCCGCCGCAGCGAGGAGCGCTTTCGGATCCGCGGTGAACGGTGCTCCGTTCCACGGTTGATCGGCTGCGTAGACAGAAAGAGTGAAGACGGCCGCTGCGAGAAACGCGCGGCAGATGCGGGTCGGCATGCTGGCTCCTGAGGGACCTTCGGACGGTGGGCGATGGTAGCACGCGTATAATGCCGCGCATTCCAATACCAATGGGAGGAACTCTAATGAAGATGAGCAAGATTGCTTTGTCCGTGATCGTGGCGGCGCTGGCGCTGCCGGTGTTCGCGGGCCCGCAGAAAGCCGGAAAGTGGCAGATGACGATGCAGACCGAGATGGCGAACATGCCGATGAAGATTCCGGCAACCACCACGGAAGTCTGTGTCACGCCGGAGCAGGCCGAGAAGCCGGAGCCGCCGAAGTCGCCACGCAACAGCGACTGCAAATTCAGCGACTACAAGATCGAAGGCAGCACCGTCAGCTGGACGATGAGCTGTGAGAAGTCGGGGATGACCGGCGAAGGCAAGATCACGTACGCCGCCGACAGTTTCGACGGCGTGATGCACGCGAAGATGCACGACATGGAAGTCACCACCAAGTACTCGGGCAAGCGGCTTGGCGAGTGCGATAAGAAGTAGGTTGTAGGTTTTAGGTTGTAGGTTGTAGGTTTAGGCGCGCGGCCCACCAGAGTTGCGCGCACATCAGCAGCATTCCGGTGTCGCGAAGGATCACCCAATGCATGTCGGCAAGGCGCTCTTCGGGCGTCTTGCCGGCAGCGGTGACATCGAAGCATCCGCAATCGATCACGTTGTGGCGCGCGAGGTTGATCGAGATCGCCACGATGAACATCACGAGCATCGCCGCGACGAGCGTGCGCGCCGTGCCGGTCCAGATGCCGAGGATGAGGGCGAGGCCGGAGAAGAGCTCGATCCACGGCATCGTCAGCGCCATCAGATTGATGAGCGCGCCCGGCACGATGCGGTAGTTGTAGACCATGTGCGCGAAAGACGGCGGATCGGCGATCTTCGGCAGCGCCGCGGCGACGAAGAACACGCCGAGCGCGATCTGCACGCGAACGGTCAGCCAGGGATGCGCGAGCCAGCGGCCTATGGCGCTCCTCCCGTGTGAGCCGGTCCGCCTTTTTTCTGCCAGTCGGGGAAGCCGTCTTTGTAGACGTAGACGTTGTTGTACTGAATGCCCCACAACTTCTGCGCGAGCATGTGCGAGTCTTCGCAATCGCCGCCGGAGCAGTAGACGACGATCGGCTCGGCCTGCTGCCGCGGATCGCCGCGCTCTTCGAAGAGCTTGTTCACTTTCTCATCGATGTCGGATTCCCAAACCGAGAACGAGCGCGCGCCGGTGATGTGTCCCTGCTCGTAAACGGACGTGCGCCGCGCATCGAGAAAGAGCGCGCCTTTGTCGTGGAGCTGTTTGACGGCGTCGTAGGCGATCTCGATGTATGGCTTGTCGGGATGCGGTGGGAACTGCTGCGCCTGAACGACGATCGGCTCGGTTTTCTTGGGTGGGGTGGTCGTCGTCGTACTCGGTGGGGCGGCGGCGCCCTCGCCGCCGCTGGGTTTGGGTGGCGCGACAACTTGCGGCGGCGGGGGCGCCGCCGCCCCACTGAGAACCGGAGTTGAGGTCGTTACCGCCACCGGCACATTCGTCGCGTTCGGATACGTGCCGCTGTACAGCATCTTCCGTTCGCGGCCTGCGATTGCGTTCGAGATCAGCGCGCAAAGCACCGCGGCGCCGATCAGCGTTGCTGCCTCAGTGAAGTGTCTTCGCCAGTCCATCGTTCGTTTTGACGCTCGTTCCGCGCTGAATGTTACGCGATGTGATACCAACGATATCCATAGCCCTCGATGTTGCCGAGTGTGTGGTTGTCGGAGAGGAGATTCGTGAGGCGGCCTTCGACGTTCAACTTGATCCGCTGCGGCTTTGGCGCGACGTTGTGCACGGCGACGAACGTCTCGCCTCGCCAGTCGTAGCGGATCGCGAGAACGCTCGTCGATCCGGTGCCGAGAATCTTCCAATGTCCCCAGCCGATCTCGGGACGTTCCTTGCGCATGCGGATGATGCGCTCCATCCAGTTGAGCAGCGACTGCGGATCGCGGCGCTGTTCGTCCGCGCGATCCCACTCCATCGGCGTGCGCGCGGCTTGTCGTTCTTTGAGGCGGAGGTTGTCGCCCATCCCGATCTCGTCGCCGTAACGGATCACCGGAGTTCCCGGCAACGTGAACATCAAGCTGTAGGCGAGCTCCAGGCGCCGGCGATCGAAGTCGAGCATTGGCGCGAGCCGGCGGCGAATGCCGCGATCGTACAAACGCATCGACGGCTTCGGCGCGAACTTCTCGAACACGGATTCGCGCTGCTCGTTGGTGAGGCGTCCGAGGTCCAGCTCGTCGTTGTTGCGGAGGAAGTGCGCCCACTGCGCCGTCTTCGGACGCTGTCTCGTCTTTCGGAGCGCGACGGTCAGCGGACGAACATCGCCGCACGCGAGCGCGTAGAAGACGTTCTGATTGACGAGGAAGTTGAACATCATGTGCATGCGATCGTCGCGATTGCCGAAGTATTCGAGATCCTGATCGGGCAGCACGTTCGCTTCCGCGAGCAGCAGTGCGTCGCCTTGGCGCCACTGCAGGAACTCGCGCATCTCGCGAAGAAAATCGAAGTCCTGTTCCGGGCGGCGGATCGTCGCCCCTTTCTTCGAGATCACGAATGGAAGCGCGTCGACGCGAAACCCCGACACGCCGAGCTCGAGCCAGTAGCCCATGATCCGCTTGATCTCTTCGCGCACGTCCGGATGCGACGTGTTGAGATCGGGCTGGAAATCGTAGAAGCGGTGGAAGTACCAGAGCCGCGCCTTCGAGTCGTACGACCACGTCGACTTCTGCACGCCCGGGAAAACCATTCCTTTGTTCCAGCCGCGCGGCCGCGTCTTCGACCAGACGTACCAGTCGTGATGTTTCGACTTCGGATCGCTGCGCGCTTCCTTGAACCACGGGTGATCGATCGACGTGTGATTGATGACGAGATCGACGATGACGCGCATGCCGCGCTCTTGCGCCTGATTCATGAACTCGACGAGGTCGCCCGACGAGCCGTAGCGGCGATCGACGCCGTAGTAGTCGCTGACGTCGTAACCGTCATCGCGGCGCGGCGATGGATAGAACGGCAAGAGCCAGAGGCAGGTGACGCCGAGGCCGGAGAGATAATCGAGGCGCCTGGTGAGGCCGTTGAAGTCGCCCGCGCCGTCGCCGTTTCCATCCATGAACGTCTCGACATCGAGGCAGTAGATGACGGCGTTGTTGTACCAGAGGTCGTCGATCATCGCGTCAACCGATGCGTCGCAACACCATCATCGAATGCGCCGCGACGTTCACGTTCTCGCCGGCGCGCATCTCCTTCTGATCGCGAAGATCGGGGACGGGATCGTTCGTGTCGATGACGCGCGCCCATCGCTCGCCCCACGGAGCGGTCGGGAGCCGGAAGTCGATCGCGTCTCCGGCGTTGAAGAGCAGATAGAAACTGTCGTCGGTGATCGGCTCGCCGCGCGAGTCGGGAGTCGGCAGAGTGTCGCCGTTGAGAAAGACGCCGAGGGATCGGGCGAATCCCGTTTGCCAGTCTTCGCCGGACATCGGACTGCCGTCGGGTTTGAACCAGCCGATGTCGCTCGTGTCATCGCCGTGCACCGCGCGTGCGCCGAACCAGCGGCGGCGCTGGAACACCGGATGATTTTTGCGGAACGCGACGACGCGCGCGGTGAACGCGAAGAGCACATCGTCGCGATTCTCCCAGTCGAGCCATGACAGCTCGTTGTCCTGGCAGTAAGCGTTGTTGTTTCCGTTCTGCGTGCGGCCCATCTCGTCGCCGCCGCAGATCATCGGAACACCGATCGACAGCAGGAGCGTGGTGATCAGGTTGCGCTGCTGGCGCGAGCGCAGCGCATTGACGTCGTCGCGATCCGTCGGCCCTTCGACGCCGCAGTTCCACGAGCGGTTGTCGTTTGCGCCGTCGTTGTTGTTCTCGCCGTTGGCCTCATTGTGCTTGTCGTTGTACGAGACGAGATCGCGCAGCGTGAATCCGTCGTGCGCGGTGATGAAGTTGATCGACGCATACGGACGCCGTCCCGTGAGTCCGTAGAGATCGGAGCTGCCGGTGAGGCGCGTGGCGAGATCGTCGATGAGCGCGTCGGTGCCGCGCCAGTAGTCGCGGATCACGTCGCGGTACTTGCCGTTCCACTCGGACCACAGCGGCGGAAAGTTGCCGACCTGGTAGCCGCCTTCGCCGACGTCCCACGGTTCCGCGATCAGCTTCACCTGCGAGATCACCGGATCCTGCTGGATGATGTCGAAGAACGAGCTGAGGCGATCGACGTCGTGCAGCTCGCGGGCGAGCGTGGCCGCGAGATCGAAGCGGAATCCGTCGACGTGCATCTCCAGGTGCCAGTAGCGCAGCGAGTCCATGATCAGCTGCAGCACGTGCGGATGCCGCATGTTCATGCTGTTGCCGGTGCCGGTGTAGTCCATGTAGTACTGACGTTGACCATCGACGAGCCGGTAGTACGCGGCGTTGTCGATGCCGCGCATCGAGAGCATCGGCCCGTGGTGATTACCTTCGGCGGTGTGGTTGTAGACGACGTCGAGGATGACTTCGATCCCTTCCTCGTGCAGCGTCTTCACCATCTGCTTGAACTCCTGCACCTGCTGCGCGAGCTGTCCGCCCGATGAGTACTCGTTGTGCGCGGCGAGGAACGCGATGGAGTTGTAGCCCCAGTAGTTGCGTAGCCCGCGATCGACGAGCCCTTTGTCGTGAATGAACTGGTGAACGGGCAGGAGCTCGACCGCGGTCACGCCCAGTGATCGGAGATGTTTGATCGCAGCGGGATGCGCGATGCCGGCGTACGTGCCGCGCATCGACTCCGGCACGTCGGGATGCAGCTTCGTGAATCCTTTGACGTGGACTTCGTAAATGATCGTCTCGTACCACGGCGTGCGCGGATGCCGATCGTTGCCCCAGTCGAAGTAAGGAGTGATCACGACCGACTTCGGCATGAACGGCGCGCTGTCGGCGTCGTTCTTCGAGTTGTCGGGATCGTTGAAGTGATACGGGAAGACCGCTTCGTCCCATTTCACTTCGCCTTCGACCGCTTTGCCGTACGGATCGAGAAGCAGTTTGGCCGGATTGCAGCGAAGTCCGTTGTGCGGATCCCACGGCCCGTGCACGCGATAGCCGTAGCGCTGTCCCGGTCCGATGTTCGGCAGGTAGCCGTGCCAGCAGAACGCGTCCATCTCCGGCAAGTCGATGTGCGTCTCGTTGCCGCGATCGTCGAAGAGGCAAAGCTCGACGCGCTCGGCGACTTCGGAGAAGAGCGAGAAGTTCGTTCCTGAACCGTCGTATGTCGCGCCGAGCGGATACGGATTTCCGGGCCAGATTTTCACTGCTCACGGCTGAGCACGCAACGTGCCACGGTGGCACATCAATCGCTATCTCCGTGCGCGATGAGACACAAACGGAATGCCGATCGCCGCTGTACGTATGTGGTGGCGATCGAGAACGCCGGCGAGGGCGCCGGCATCCCACTGCGAGACCTCGCCGATTACTTCGCCTTCCTCGGCACCCACGGTTGCGACGTCGTCGTGTTCGACAGTTCGCCGCGCGAAGTATTCGAGGAGAACCGGCGCATTCTGCGATGGGTCTCGCGTCATGTCGCGATCACTGCGCCCTTCGATGTCGTGCGGACGTCGGCGGAGCTTGCCCGAACGGAGAAGATCATCGTCGCGCGTGAAGATGTGCGATACGACGTCACCGACATTCAGGACATCTGCACGATGCTCGACCTGCACGAAGTCGTCGAGCCGCAGGAGTATCTCGAGTCGCTGCCGTGGTGGGGCGGCATCGAGGCCGGACGCATGCTCCTGCATCGCGGCATCGAGCCGTTGCCCGATCACGGCGCAACGTTCGGATTCCGGCGCGCCGCATTGCGCGCGCTGCGCGGATTCGACGCGACCGCGACGCTCGATCCCGTTCGCCGGCTCGCGACGTTCGGCGCCGAGGTGTTTTCGGCGTTCGAGCTGTTCGTGAAACGGCGTCCCCCTGCGCTCGCGGAGTGGTTGCGCGAACGTCCGCGCGCCGCGGGTGATGATTTCTCGATGCCGGTGAAGACGGCGTTTTTCTTCACGCTGATTCCGATGGCGTTGCTGCTGTTCGCGTTCGGCGGTGCGCGCGTCGCGATCGGATTCACCGGCGCGGTTGCATTCGGATCGATCGTGCTCGCGCTGCGAGGGCGCGTCGGAGCATCGGCGTTTTTTCCGTTACGCGCCTGCTTCTACGCGCCGCTCTGGCTGTTGGAGCGATCGGTGAGCGTGTATTGGGCGCTCATGCGCAGCACGACGAGACCGGCGAGTGTGGCTCCGACTAGTTTCGCGGCAACCGAAACGCCATCAATCCGTTTTCATGATTCGACAGATAGATCGAGTCGTTGACGACGATCGGACTCTGCCAGTGAATCTTGCCGATCGTGTCGTTGCTCCACAGCACATCGCCGCTCTCGGGATCGAGCGCTTCGAGATGATTGTCGCGCGCGCGGAAGAGAACGTTGTGGTCGACGATCGGCGATGAGCCGCCGCCGTCGCGCTTCCACTGCTGCTCGAGCTGCGGCACGCCGTCGGGCGTGTTGAGATTCAGCGTGAACGCGATCGTGCTTCGATATGTCGTCACGAAGATCCACGCCGTCCCTTCAGGCGAGAGCCACGTCGAAGGACGAGTGTGCGTGCCGGTGTCGAGAAGCGCGACCTGCAGTTCGCCGCCGAGGTGACGCGGTCCGCCTTGTCCACTGAGATTGCTCAGGTTCAGGAGACGAAGCTTGCCGTCTTTTCCGCTCTGCACGGCGAGGCGGCCCGCTGCCGATTGCACGGGCAGAATTGCCACCGTCGTCGACGAGAGGTCCCAGTCGTTGTCGTTGATCAGTTGATATTCAGACGGCGTGTAGCTGTCGATCGGCGTGCCGCCGTCCGTCGACAAATCGGGATGCAGCGCCAGCACGCACGTGCCCCAGTTGAAGCCACCGTCGGTCGCGTCGAATGTCCCGTTGCCGGTCGTGACGAAGAGCCGATCGGTGACGTTGTCGTACACGACGCCGGCGCGCGCCCAGATGCCGGCTTGCCGCGCGGTGCAATCGGTCGACTCCTTGCCGCTCGCGTCGAAGTGATTCGGCTTGTTGCTGCAAAGCGCGTTGAACACGGTCTGCTCGCCGTTCGACAAGTCGATGCCGACGACGTGTCCCTGATAGTCGCCTTCATCGCCGGGATCGGGATACGCGGCGATCGTCGCGTAGAGATAGGTCTTTCCGTCGTTCGTCGTCACGACTGCGAGCGACGACGAGCACTTCTCGACGTCGGGCTTTCGCGTGACGAGCTCCGGCCATCCATCGCCTTCTGCTTCCGTTCCGTCGTGAATCGAATAGCGGTGAACGTATCCGTCGAGTCCGTACGCGTAGACGTACTCGCGATCGGGATCGATGGCCGGCGACGCCGTCGTCCATCGCGGACCCTCGGGGCGTCGCGTGATCCAAACGATGGAACCGCGTTGGGCGTCGACGGCGATGGCGCGTCCGCCCATGGTGCCGAGGATGAGGAGATCGCGCTCGCCGAGGTCGGTGTCGATGTTCGAGACGAAGATCGGCGCGCCGTCGGCGATGTCGGGCATGTCGATGTGCCACGCCGCGGTGAGCTGATTGACATTGTCCTGCGTGATGTCGCTGGGGATCGGCTCGCAGTTGAACTGCAGGCAGTCTTCGGGAGGCTGGTCGGGTTGCGGGCGTTCGCGTTCCGGCCGGTCGCGATCCGATGGACCACGATCGCGTTCGCGTTCGGCCGCAGTCAGCGGGATGAGGAAAAGAACGAGCAGGGCGATCAGAATCGTTCGCCCCTTCGACACCGCCATCTACGACCTCCCGACTAACACTACGCCACGCGCGAGCGATTCGCTTAGGATGAGACGCATGAGACGCCTTTGGGTTTACATCCTCGTCACATGCGCTTTGCCACTCTCTGCATTCGAACGCCAGGCCAACTCCGATTACCGAGCGCGCCGCGAGCATCTCGCCGCCGCGTTGAACGGCGGTGTTTTCATCGCTTTCGCCGGGACGGAAGGCGAGGGGCAGAACAATCTTCACGGCTTCCATCAGGATGAGAACTTTTACTATTTGACCGGTTGGCGCGAACCGGGCGCCGCGTTGCTGATCGCGCCGGCGACGTCCGAGCACGGTTACGTCGAAGAGCTGTTCCTGCCGGGACACAATCGATCGCAGGAGCGGTGGACGGGACCGAAGCTCGGCGCTGACAGCCCCGGAGCCGCCAGCACGACCGGCGTCGATCTCGTCGAGACGCTCGACAAGCTTCGCGATGAGCTCGTGCGCGTGGTTCCGTCGCCGTCGGCGACGATCTACACGCCGGAGAACTTGACGTCATCGATTCCGATTCAGTGGCTCCGCCGCGCGAATGCGTTTCCGAATTACACATCGTTCAAAGACGGCAACGCGCTCGTCGCCGAACTTCGCGTGACGAAAGACGCCGGCGAGATCGCGCTCATTCGCAAGGCCACCGACTCGAGCGTGGAAGCGCACCGCGCGGCGATGCGAAGCGCGAAGCCTTCGATGAGCGAGAACGAGCTGTCCGCGATTATGCAGTACGAGTTTCAGCGCCGCGGCTCCGAGGAACCGGCGTATTCGCCGATCGTGGGATCGGGATTCAACTCCACGGTTCTCCACTATTCAGAGAACAGCGGAACGATGAAGCAGGGCGATCTCGTCGTGCTCGACGTCGGCGGCGAGTATTCGATGTACGCGACCGACATCACCCGCACGCTCCCGATCGGCGGCCACTTCTCCCCCCGGCAACGCGAGATCTACGACATCGTCCTCGGCGCACAACAAGCGGCGATCAACGCATTCAAGGCTGGCACGTCGACGTTCGCGCGGACGTCGCCGAACTCGATCTACAAAGTCGCGTACGACTACATCGACACCCACGGCAAAGACTCCCACGGCCAACCCTTAGGCCGCTACTTCATCCACGGCCTGAGCCATTTCGTCGGCCTGAACGTACACGACCCTGGCGACACGTCGAAGCCGCTGCAACCCGGCGCCGTCTTCACGATCGAGCCCGGCATCTACATTCCAGAGGAATCGTTAGGCGTGCGCATCGAGGACACGTTCCTCGTGCGTGCGGATGGGACCTTGGATTGCTTGTCGTGCGGCGCGCCGAAAGCGGCGGTGGATGTGGAGAAGGCGATGGGTGGGCGGTGACGGGGATCGCCGAAGCGCGGCGCGTCGAACTGGAACGTGCTGTGGCGGGTGTTCTCGAGCGACGGAAGCAGAAGCGCTATCCAGTGGAGGACAGGCGCCTCGCCTGTCCCGCGCAGTGCCCACAGGGACAGGCGAGGGCGCCTGTCCTCCACCGCTAAGGTCCGATGACCAGCCCTACGCCTTTCGGCAGATGAATGTCCGCCGACACTCCCTTGCTGAACACGCCCGCGTACCATTCGTCGCTCTTCGGCGCGCCGGCGCGATCCATCAGGTAACGGCCGAGCGCGAAGGCGTCGGTTTGCGACATGCGGATGCAGCCGTGCGATGCGGCGGAGCCGAGCGTGTCTTCGTCGCCGGTGCCGTGGATGTAATAGTCGGGCTCCTGGAAGAAGATCTTCACGACCTTCATCGGATTCTTCGGATGTCCCGGCGGCGTGGCTTGTTTGCCTTTCGCCCACTTCGCATCGGGGGGAACCCAGGCCGGATTCCAGACGATGTGGCGGATCACGAATGTGCCGTTTGGCGTTGCGTGTCCCTTCGTTCCGACGGCGATGTCGTAGCGTTTCGTCGTCACGCCGCCGACGCGCACTTCGAGAATCTTCTTCTTGGTGCTTGCGGCGAGCGTGATCGGTCCTGAGATCACTTGCGCCTTCGCAACTTCGCTTTTCTGTTGAGGTGTGAGCTGCGGCGCGGCGGTCGTTCCGTCCTGCGCGAGGAGCGCAGCGAGTCCGAGAGCGATGAGAATGTTCATGCTGCACCCCAGTGCAGCTTTTATGCTCGTTAGCCCTCGGCGAAAGCCTTCATCGCTTCGCTCTCGGTCTCGTGCACGGAGAACATTGGGAGGAGATTGGTGAGGCGCAGCGTCTTGGTGACGCGATCCTGCGGCTTGAGCAGACGCAGCGACGCGCCGTGGCGCTTCGACGCTTTGAGCGACTGAACGAGCTCGCCGAGTCCGTTGCTGTCGATGTAGTCCATGCCGGAGAGGTTGAGCAGAATCTTCTTGTAGCCTTCGTCGAGGATCTCGGTGATCAGTTGGGGGAGGACGGTGTCGCCGACGCCGACGGCGAGGCGGCCCTCGAAGTCGACGATCGCGACATCTTTCTTTTTGCGGACGGAGATGTTCATCGGCGCGATCATATAACGCGTTCGTGAACCTCGTTCTCCTCACCAAAGACGATTTCGTGAGCGACGCCACCGTCGTCGTCGGCGGGCGCCGCTACGATCACATCACGCGCGTGCACAAGGCCGCGATCGGCGACTCGCTCGTGGTCGGCGTCGAGAACGGACGCATCGGAACGGGAACGCTGACGAAGCTCGGCGACGACATGCTGGAGATGCACGTTGCACTCGATCGCGATCCGCCGCCCGCGCTGCCACTCACGCCGTCGTTGCGCTGCCGCGGCCGAAAGTGCTCAACCGCGTGATCGCGAGCGCGACGTCACTCGGCGTGAAGCGAATGTTCTTCATCAACTCGTGGCGCGTCGAGAAGAGCTACTGGTCGTCGCCGCGATTGTCGGCGGAGAATTTTCGCGAGCAGGCGATCGCGGGACTGGAGCAGGCGCGTGACACCGTGATGCCGTCGATCGAGACGCGGCGATTCTTTCGGCGGTTTGTCGAGGACGAGTTGGAGGCGATTGCAGCGGGAAGCCTGAAACTGGTCGCGCATCCGGTTGCTACTCGAGAGTGTCCTGTTCAAGTCGGCGACAACGTCACGTTGGTTATTGGCCCCGAAGGTGGACTCATCGCCGAGGAGATCGCGTCGCTCGAGCGCGTCGGATTTCTTGCGGTGACGATGGGGCCGCGCGTGTTGCGCGTCGAGACCGCGGTTGCGGCGTTGATCGCGCGATTGTTTTAGGCGGCGCGTGATGCCGCGGCGTCCTCCTCCTCCGTGACGAGATGCAGCAGTTCGATCACGCGATTCTCGAACTCCTGAATCGTCACGCGGCTCTTGGTCAGGAACTCCGTCGGTCCGAGGCGCAGGCGCGCCTGTTCGGCGGTGGTGACTTCGCGCGCGCTATAGACGAGGAGCGGCGTGTGCGCGAGCGACTTGTTCGTCTTCATCCACTCGACGACAGTAAAGCCGTCCATGTCGGGCAGGCCAAGGTCGAGGACGATCACGCGCGGCGTGACGTTGCTGCAGATCTCGATCGCGTCGCGGCCAGTGACCGCGTGGCGCGTATCGACGCCGCGTGCCTGCAGCGACGCCATGATCACGCCGGCGAGATCGAGATCGTCTTCGATGACGAGGACAGTGGTGAAGTCGCACACGTTCGCGACCGCGTCGGCGACCTCGGAGTCGGTGCACGGTCGCGTCACCCATCGCGCGATCGCTTCCGCGTAGCGATCGAATGACGACGCCGGCTCGGTCGTCGCGATGACGATCGGGACGTGATCGCCGATGACCTGGCTGAGGTCGTCGAGCTGATGAGCGTCGACGACGTCGATGAGGATCGCGTCCGGATGCATCTCCGTCGTCATGCCATGAAGATTCTCGACCGACGCGCATTCGACGACGTCGAATCCCTTCTTGTCGAGCGCGGTCCGCAGCGATTCGTTCCCGCACACGATCACTCTTCGCTTTCGCGGTTCGATGTGCTGCGCGCGCGCCGGCTGCATCGGAATGGTGAATCGGAACGTGGTTCCCGCGCCTTCGACGCTGTCCGCCCAGATCCTTCCGCCGTGCGCGTTCACGATGCTCTTGCAGATGGCGAGGCCGAGGCCTGTGCCGTTCTTGTTGCGCGAGTCGGAGGAGTCGACCTGCTTGAATCGCTCGAAGATGCTCTCGCGATGCGACGCCGGAATTCCTCGGCCGTGATCCTCAACGACGAACGTGAACACGTCGGCTCCGCGCTCGCCGCTGATGCGGACCGTTGCGCCGCGCGGCGAGAACTTCACGGCGTTGCTCACGAGGTTCGTGAGCGTTTGCAGGATGCGGTCGGAGTCGACCCACAGTGACTCGTGCGTCGGTTCGAGCTCGATGCGGACGCCGGCGCGATCGGCGAACGCGCGCATCACGTCGACGGCGCCGGTCATGAGATCGCTCGCGTCGGAAATGGCGCGATTGAGATCCACGCGTCCCGAATCGATGCGCTCGAGGTCGAGGATGTCGTTGATGAGGCGCACTAGTCGATCGGTATTGGTGACGGCGATGTCGAGCATCTTCTGCGCGCGATCGTTCGTCTTCCCGATCAAGCCGCTGGCGAGAAGCCCGAGCGCGCCGCGAATCGACGTCAGAGGCGTGCGCAGTTCATGGCTGACGGTGGAGACGAATTCGTCTTTCATCCGATCGACGACGAGGCGCTCGCTGATGTCGCGGAACGTGACGACGACGCCGGCAGGACGCGACGACGGATCGAGCATCGTGCTCGATGTGTACTCGATCGGAATGGGCGTGCCGTCGCGCTTCACGAACGCTCCGCGTTTGCCGACGCGCACGGCCGGCTCGATCGTGTCACTGCAGATCGTGCACTCCGGCACGGTCTCCGTGTGCACGTCCGCGGGATGAATGAAGTCGTGGACGCGGCGCCCGAGAATGTCTTCGACGGTCCAGCCGAGCGTCAGCGCACCGGAGCGGTTGATGAAGATGACGGAGCCATCGGAGTCGAGTCCGAAGATTCCTTCCGCTGCCGAATCGAGAATCAACTGTTTCCGGCGCGCGATCGTTTCATGCGATTCGGCGGCAAGTCGCAGCTCCGCGGTGCGCATGGCGACCTTGCGCTCGAGCTCTTCGTCGCGGCGCTCGATCTCTTCGAGCATCTGATTGAAGCCGACGATGAGATTGCCGATCTCGTTTCGCGGCTCGCCGTGCGCCAGCTTGACGCGGGCGTTGTATTTCCTGGAGCGCGACACTTCGTTCGCCACGCGCGCCAGCTCGGTGATCGGCGCGGAGATGAGCCGCTGCAATCCCGACGAAAGAAAGAAGGCCACGACGAGTGCGAGAACGAGAATCGTTGCGGCGGCGACGCTGTACTGCTCGATGTGTTCGAGCGGGATCCGGTCGTCCGATCGGATGTAGAGAGTGCCCAGCGTGCGCGTGTCGATTTTGATGGGGCGGTAGATCTCGACGGAATCAGCGCGCCGCGAACGTTGCATCTCCTGAAGCGGGCGCGGGATGAACGCTTCTCCGCCGGCAGCGTCGTACGATGCGAACGGAACTCCATTCTGATCGTAGATGCAGGCGCCGATGATCGGCCGTTTCGCTTTGAGCGCCTCGAGGATCTCGCGCGCCGATTCGCGATCGTTGAACATGAGCGGCGCGGCGCTGTTGAGGGCGACGACGTCGGCGAGCGTTTCGGAATCGCGCACGAGCATCGAGTGAAAGGTGCGGAAGTCGACGAACGACAGCGCGCCGCCGGCGAGCAGTAAGGCGACGGTGGTCGTGGCCATCATCAGCAGCCGCAGCTTCGCGGCGATCGACATGTTTCGTATTCTTACGGTCATGGTGTCCTCCCGATCACACGTTGCGCGAGTTGCAGCAGTTTCGAGCTGATGTGGAGTCGCGCGGCGCCGGCGGCGTGCGAGTTGATGTCGAAGCGCACGCGATTGCCGGTCGTGCGGAGCTCGATGATGCCGCCGCGATCCGCGAAGCGGTCGATGTCGCCGACGGTGAGCACGCTGTGTCCTTTGAGTGTTTTCAGAATGTCGTCGAGATGCTCGAGCTCCGAGGAGCTGATGAAGACGATCTGACAATCGGTGAGTGCGTCGTTCCAGCGGAGGCGCCGCACGATGAGGCGATGGCCGTTGACGACGGCGTCGCGGCTGATGACGTCATCGATGGCGCGGCCGAAGGGATCGTCGCCGATCAACCCGATGACGACTGGCGCGTTCGACGCGACCTTGTCCGCCGGCCACTCCACGAACGTCGCGAAGTGGTGGAGGAATGCCGCCTTGATCTGATACTCGCCGGCCGCGACCTGCGCGTTCGCTCTGGTTGCGAACAGCGCCGCGGTGATGGCGACGGCGAATGTGAGTTGGCGTGTCATCGTCGTTCCGCTTTGATCAAAAGCGCCATGTCGCCGTCGCCGCGACGGATCGCATCACGGGCGCGAGCGTTGGCTGTTCGATGATGCCGTCGATCTCGATGTGGTGGTTGTCGGTGAGGTTTCTTCCGATCACGCTCAGCTCGAGATGCGGCGAGGCCTGCCATCCCAGTCGCATGTCCGTGCGGACATAGCGCTTCACGTGTCGCTCCGGCATCGCGCCGGCGAAGTAGATCGTGGAGTCGAGCTCGAGGCGCGACGTCAACGTGAGGAACGATCGGAGCTGGAACTGATGCTTCGGTGAGACCAGATTCCCGAAGTCGTCGTCATCGTCGGACATTCGATAGAGCCACAACGCGTAGCCGGCGGAGAGATCCCATCCCGGTCTCGGCCGAATCGTTACGAACGCTTCCATGCCGGCGGTGTGGCCGTGCGGATCGTTTTCGAACTTCAGCGGAATGATCAGCTGCCCGTCATCGCCCGGTCGCGGTTGCGCTTGTTGTTCCTCGGCGATGATGCCGTTGATCGAGTTGACATACGCGGTGACGTCGACGGCCACGGCGCGCGCGGGATGGATTCGGTATCCGATCTCGAATGAAGTCTGCGTTTCCGGTTTGAGCTCGCGGTTGCCCAGGAGAACGACATGGATGGTTTCGCCGTCCGGCAGCGTGGCCGCACCGATGGTGCTCTCGCTGAAACGTTGCAACTGCGACGGCAGTCGCACGGCGCGTGTGACGGCGGCCCACACCGCTTGATTCGGCAGCGGAAGCCACAAGCCGCGAATCGTCGGCTGCCACTGCGTTCCGCTCAGCGGATCGTGCACGATCTTCGTCCCCGCGGTGATGCGCAGCTTCGGCGCGATCGTGATCTCGTCCTGAATGAAACCGGTGACGAGCGTGTCGGCGTCGTGTTTTCGCCCGAGGTGAATGATCGAGTCGCTGCCGCTGGTGATGCCGGCGCGCCTTCCTTCGAGGCCCCAGGTGATGTCGTGTCGCGTGCCGGCGAGCAGATGGTGCTGGAAGTCGAGGTCGATGTCGTAGCGCCGCTCGTCGACGATCTGCGACTCGGTGCGGTTGAAGTCGTACGAAGCTTGAAGGGTCGTCTCGGAGCTTCGCGACTGCGTCGCTTTCCAGCGGAACATCATGTCGTGTCCGCTCCTCGACGCTCGAACCTCACGCGCGCCGCCGAGCGGGAAATCGGCGTTTGGCAGCGTCGTGGTCTCCGATGCACTGCCGCTGTACGTGTCCGTTTCGAAGTTCATCGCGCCGAAACGCGTGGCCCATTCGGCGCGGAATCCGCCGCGCGACATCGACCACGCGTCATTGAACGACTGATGAAGCGCGTCTTTCGTCGTCGGACGATCGAAGGTCTTGAAGAAGGCGCGGTAGTAGCCGGTGGCGCCGAAGCGTCCGCCGTAGCGAAGTGCGCCGGACGGTCCGTCGCTCGTGCCGTGCGAGGCGACGGCGAGGATCCCCTGCGTGTCGACGGCGTGCTTTGTGACGATGTTGATCACGCCGTTCATGGCGTTTGCGCCCCACAGCGTTCCACCCGGTCCGCGCGTCACCTCGATGCGCTCGACGTCTTCGAGGAAGAAGTCGATCGTGTTCCAGTCGACGCCGAAGAAGACTTGCGAGTGCGCGCTGCGCCCGTCGATGAGGATGAGGATCTTGTCCGCGGCGCGGCCGTTGAAGCCGCGCGCGCTCACCGCCCAGATGTTCGCGTTGATCTGCGCGACGTTGAATCCGGGGACCATGCGCAGCAACTCGGGGATCGAGGTCGCGCCGGTGCGGCGGATGTCTTCCTGGGTCAGGACGAACGTCGCCGCCGTCGTCTCCGAGAGCTTCTGCCCGCGCCGCGCCACCGACGTCACCTCGACGTTGAGAAGGTCATCGACGCTGAGGCTGGTCAGCTCCTCGTTTTTCGGCGTGGTCTGCGCCGCCGCGGAGACGGCCGCGAGCAGGAGCGCGACTCGAATGTAGTGCTTCATGCATAGGAGTCGCGGAAGAGGGGTGGAAAAATACAGGGCTCGCGATCGTTCCGTGTTCAGCCGTGAGAAGCACGACGTGGATTCACGCGGGGCAGATGGAGCTTACTCGCAACTTAGCCTCCTAGCCGAGTCTGGTGCGGTGCCGCGTTCGAGGGCTGTTTCTGAAATCAATCGTGGCGGCGTTTTCTGTGTTTGAACATTCGCTCCGGAATCTGGGGCGGGCAAATGGCCGACACATACCGTGAGCCGCTCGTCGTTGCCGCCGCTGGCGGGCTGGGCGTTCACTAGCGCCAATTGCTTGCAGCTCCGTATTTCCGCACCTCGGTGTATATGGCTACAGAGTAAATTTCGGAAACGGTCGTACCTGCCAATCTTACCGTTGACGCGGTCGCGGCTGGAGGCGTCGAGCTGTCGCAAGACCAGTTTTTGGTTCTCGCGCAAGCGACAGTCGACACGGCTTCAAGACCGCGGGCCATGCTCAAGAGAAATTCAACACGTTTCCGAGCATCTTGTGAGTCTCTGCGAAAGTCTTGGTCCTGCTATTTCCCGCAGCAGCTACTGCTGCATACCGGTCATTGCCCAGCATCGAATGGTTGAATACCGAACTGCGTGATTCCGATCGCGCGTACTCGATGCTCTCCGCTCGGAAGCGGTGCGAAGTTCGCCGGTTCAGTTTTTCCCCTTGGACGAACGACTCGCGGTCGGTTGGCCGCTATGCAATTTACAGCGGGCGACGATTGAGAATCGCCCAGGTCTAACGGCGTTCCGGTTCGCCTAACGTTGTCGAATACGTTGCGACGCAGCTTCACACAGCGACCGAGGCCGCGGCACGCTGCCTGGTCTGGAGAATGGACATGCGGGCGGCGTGCCCCCGGCGAGCTGGCCGAGGCGGCCGCCGGCCAACAACGCCGCTTTGTCCTTCTTGCAGGTGTTAGGCGGCGCGGATACGCTGTGTCCGATACTCTTGCACCTCTTCTACGGCTTTACGGTATCGATTCGCGTCCGCCCCATGTACGACCCATAGAATTCCGGCCCCTAGAAAGACACCCACAGAAAGACCTAACCAGATGGGCCTACCGAACAAACGGAAATCAAGTGCGTTGCTAGTCACAAAGGCCGTTACTAGCACGAGCCACGCGACGTATGCTGATAAAATGATTCGTACGATCACCCGATTTGGAAACTCGACATTAGCCATATAATTATAAGATACGCTGGCGGCGTCCATTGCGAAGAACGCAGCGAGAACTCCTATTGTTACCGGGTCGGCAGCGGTCCCGTAAAATGACCGTCGCCCCAGAAACGCCATGGCAATGAGCATGCCCAGCACGACGCCTGGATACCACGCTTCTGAATCGGTAACCACGGTACTGTAAGGTCGATAATACCTACGAACACGAGATAACGGCCCTGATAGCAATGCGATTGCGCAAGCGGCTACAAAAGTAACCCGCCAATCTAAAAACGACGTTACAGCGGCGTACAATAAGAGGCAAGAAGCCATGACACGCAATATCGCACGCCGGTCACGTTTCCAACGCATTCCTCGGCTGATTATGGTCGCAAGGCGTCGTGCGTCATCGATCTTATCGTATGACGCGATGCTCACAGCAATGTCCGCAACATCGAAGGCACGGAAGAATGGACGATCATCTGTCACCGACGGCAATGCGTCGAGACTGCGTACACGAACAGCGCACGAGGCAACTGCGAGAAGGTCAGGAGGTTCGTCAGAATCTGGTGTTTCAGTCGTGATCTCGCGTAAGAGGAGGCCTGCCAAGACGCGAGCCCGATTCGGTTCCAGCGACTCCATGATTCGAAGCAACTGAAGCAAGCGGTCATGCGAGAGTCGTGGAACAAGCAGGTGAACGGCCTTTTCAAAGCTTTCCCAATTGCCATGCTCGATAACGCCCACTAGCAAGACTTCAAAACTACTGCTGAGGTAGCCAGCCCGCTGCAAACAGTGCTCCCACGCCTCTGGATGCGCGGCTAGGATCTTGGTCGCAGTATCTGTTCCGGCATGAGCAAGCACAAGCCCTACTGTTGATACGACGTCGCTCGATCCCCGTAAGCGCTCTTCAAGGTCTCTCGCTAGCTTCTGCTCTACCGTCCGCGCGACCTTGCGCAGGAGCGCCACTGTCGCGCGGTGGGCCGCTTCATGGCCAACATCGATGCAAGCAATTGCAGCTGCGGCTGCTTTCTCCTGCATATCCAAAGATGGAGTTGGACACTCCGCGACAGCCTCGGCGGCAATCGTTGGTTCGCTAACAAAGAGCGCTGCAAGGACTGCCGTTGGTTCTTCGATCTGAGCGACCGCCAAGAGAACTGTTTCGCGCCACCATGGCGATATTCCGCTGTCGATGACTTTCTGAAGCTCGTCAGACCTAGCGAGTACAGTCGCCGCGAAATACTCCTGCATCGAGAATTGCGCGAAAACAACGGCTCCCGGGACATCGCGCACTAGAATTCCAGTTCGTGTAAAAATTCCATCCAATACGCGCGACGCGTCGGTCGGAATGCCGCCGTACTGTGGCAGCCATTGTGATAACAATTCGACAGCAGATTCTAGGCGAAGCTCCGCCACCGACCGTTCTTGCATTTCAATCGCTAGTCGCGGCAGAATTCGATCGTACAATGGCCGTTGCGGATCAGGCGGCAGACCTTGCGCGGCCGCCCAGTCTGACACCAGCCAGCGAGCAATGCGGGCTAAATACTGGAAACGCTCTTCTGGAATTCCCAAATTCGATTCCGAGTATTGCATTAGGCCGCCGACTAATAGCAACGGTGAACGGGCTAATTCCAGGATCTTCGGAGTAGCTTGAAGGTCGGCACAGAATGCATAGGGTGATTTGCCAGGCGGATAACCTAAGGGCCAGCGATCGGCGAAGCGTTGTATCTGCTCGTCTGTGAGCGGGCGAACCTCCCAGATTGCGGGAATATCAAGCGGAATGTCGCGATACGCTTCTTTCCTACAAGTGACAATCAATTCCGAATGTGCTTGTACGTTTGCGAAATATTTCTTGTAGAAGGTATTGATTTGCTCGCATACACGTGTACGGTTCGCAACGCGAACCTCGTCGAGGCCGTCGAGTACGATAAGCACGCCGCGAAAAAGGACCAAGAAATCGAAGTCCGCTTCCGCTTTGGGTATGCGAAACCCGCCTAAGTTTGAAGCAAACGCCGCTTCGACGGGTATGGCTCCCGTGTAGTCGCGCAGGCGCAAGTAAAACGCAAATTGATGTCTGGCGAGGTCTAAGAGGATGCGGCGCTTGACGTATGTGGATTTGCCAGCACCTGGACCTCCAAGGAGAACTAGGGCTTCTGGTTTTGCTCTTGAACTGATCGCATCGGCTTGCGGCATCAGATCTGACGGAGCGAGGTCAAGGTCAACATAGACTTCTGCGAGCTTGAAGCCTTGGCGTCTTCCCACGACCGTTGTCGTCGCCACGGCGTCTCGAAGGTCTTTCAAATAATTGCGATACCCCCGGCGACGCGCCTTCAGATCTCGGATCCGCCGCCACGCACCGCTCCATTTGGCTATTGTCGCGACGAAGGCGGAGCTGGCAATGCCGTACGCAATTGCTTTCCAGTCGACGTCCTTCGGCAGATGCCAGTCCATTCTCTTAGGAGTGTCAGAAACCGCACATTCCCTACCCAGAACTCGGACACTCGTTCGCTTAACTCCTGCGTGATGACGAACGTCGCCGCCGTCGTCTCCGAGAGCTTCTGCCCGCGCCGCGCCACCGACGTCACCTCGACGTTGAGAAGGTCATCGACGCTGAGGCTGGTCAGCTCCTCGTTTTTCGGCGTGGTCTGCGCC
>Ga0207687_10000447_pt1 | contig 28045 bp, 24 predicted proteins | sample KBSM54metaG_FD_184399 | JGI IMG/M metagenome (GOLD analysis project Ga0207687, IMG submission 184399) | Miscanthus rhizosphere microbial communities from Kellogg Biological Station, Michigan, USA - KBS M5-4 metaG (SPAdes) (version 2) | ecosystem: Host-associated > Plants > Roots > Rhizosphere >...
GCGCGCGGCATGGGGAGCAAGCGGATCGTCGTCGTCGACGGCACCGGCAAGTTGCAGCCGGCGTTTTCGAAAGACGAAGAGGCCAAGCCGGCTCCTTCCGCTTCGCTGCGCCGGCGCGGAGAGCTGCCAACGTCGTTCGACATCACGTACGTCGCTGTCGCCAACGGTCAGGACGTCGACGCGGTTGCGAAACCGTACGTCGATCAGATTCTCAGCGGGCGCAAGGATCGACCTGTCGACGGACTGCTCGTCATTCCCGCGGACACACTGCAATCCGAGAAAGCGTCGATGAAGTATTACAGCCGGTCATCGACGGACTTCATCACGCAGTCGGTGCTCGGCGACCGCGCGCACGGCGCCATTCGCCGTCAGCGCCTCGAGACCCTCGGCCTGCCGAAAGAAGCGATCGAGAAAGCGCTCGTCAACACGCCGGTCGACGCCGTGCAGGTTTCGAAAGGCGGGCAGAAGAAGACCGGCGGCACGGCGAGCTTCTTCATCGGGTTCATCTTCGCGTTCCTTTTGATGATGCCGTCGTTCGTGTACGGCGTGGAGATCATGCGCGGGATCATTCAGGAGAAGACGGATCGCGTCGTCGAAGTGTTGTTGTCGTCCGTCACGCCGCGCCAGCTTCTCTCCGGGAAAATCCTCGGACTGGCATTGGTCGGGCTTACGCAGATCGGCGCGTGGCTGTTGATGATCATCGGCGTCGGCGTGTTCGGCGCGGTGACTGCGGCCGCCGCCGGAATCGACGTCAAAGAGTTCCTGCACGTCTCCACGTTCGTCTACTTCATCCTCTTCTTCATCCTCGCGTACCTGACGAACGTCTGCGTCTACGCGATCGGCGGCGCGGTCTGCAACTCCGATCGCGAGGCGCAGCAGATGCTCGCGCCGGTGATCATGGTCATGATGCTGCCGGTGTTTCTCATGGGACCGCTGATCACGAATCCCGACACGCCGCTGTTCGTGGCGCTGTCGATGGCGCCGATGTTCGGTCCGCTGACGATGTTCGTGCGCACGCTGGTGAGCGATCCGCCGATGATCCAGGTCATCACGTCGATGGTCGTCTCCGCGCTGACGGTGACCGGATTCCTGCTCGCCACCGCGAAGATCTTCCGCGTCGGGATCCTGTCGTACGGCAAGCGGCCGACGATTCCCGAAATCATGCGTTGGATGAAGTACGCGTAGCGCTCACTGCGGCGCGAGCACGAACGTGAGCGAGTAGAGCTTCTCCTCCGCGCCCTGATCGCGAGCGTCGCCGAACGTCTCGAGGAGTTGCGCGAGAAGCGCGTTGACTGTTTCCAACTCTTTCGCGGACAAGCGAACCGTTCGCTGCGCGGCCCAAAGCTCGCGGCGCGGTCCGCGCGTGCGGACGCCCGGCTTGAACGCCTTGCGGAACGCGCGCAGCGCGCCGCGGAGGATTGCGGAGACGACGCGCGTCACGGCCGCGACGTTGCGCTTGTCCTCCGCATCGTAGGCGAGTGAGATCTGGCGCGATGCCGCGCGAACGATGTTCGCGTCGCGTTTCACCAGTCCGCGCGTCTCGAGCATGCGCAGGTGGTAGTAGAGCGCGTCGGGCCGCGTGCCGACGGCAGCGGCGAGCTCCGCGATCGAGCACGGTCCGATGGCCTCCAGCGTGTCGACCAGCGTGATCCGCATCGGCGAGGCGAGTGTTGCGATTTGTTTCACATCATCAATCATGAGCGACATGTTAGCATTGAAAAAATGCGAAAAATTTCAATCATCGTATTTGTCGCCTTCGTGTTGACATCGTGCGCGTCCGCACCGCGCCCGAAGCTGCGCTTCGATCACATGTTTCTGCTCGTAAAGCCCGGCGCGCCCGAGCGCGTGGCGTTCGAGAAGGCCGGCTTCACCGTCGATCCGCGCGTCAGCAAGCACGATGGACAAGGGACGGCTTCGGTCAGCGTCGAATTCGACGACGGCTACATCGAGCTGATGTGGGTCGAGCCGACCGTCGACGTCGTCCCGGCGGCGCAGCGCGCGGTCGAAAAGTTCCGGCAGCGCGCGGCGTGGCGGACGAGCGGCTGGTCGCCGTTCGGAATCAACCTCAGTCCGCTCGTGCCCGGCGACATCCCGGTGTTCCCGTTTCCGACCTGGGACATTCAGATGCCGTGGATGGAGGGCGGCAAGATCACCATCCTCACGACCCGTGAAGACACGACCAGTCCGTCCGTGTCGCTGCATCCGAACGCCACGCATCAGGCGGCCGATCGTCATCCAAACGGCACGAAGCGGATCACGCACATGCGCATCGTTGCGCCGCCGGGCTACCACCCGGTGCCGGCGATGCTTTATGCGCGGGACATCGGCGCGATCGAGCTCGGCGCCGGCGATGCGTGGCTGGCCGAGGTGACGCTGGATTACGGGAGGCAGAAGGAGACGCGTGACTTGCGGCCGGACCTGCCGATCCTCATTCACTACTGAGCGCGCCGAAGCGGTTCTTCATATGATAGCGGCCGCATATGGCACTGACTGCAGAGGAACGGAAAACAGACCTCGTCAACCGTCTTGCGGCTGAGGCGCGGACGCGCGCCGGCGCTCTCGCCGACAGCGCTGAACAGTTCGTTCGCCGCTACTTCGCACTCGTCGCGCCGGACGACATCATCTACGCCGCTTTCGAGACGCTGCTCGGCGGCGCGCTCTCGCTTTGGGAGTTCGGCGTGAAGCGCCAGCCCGGCCGCGCGAAGGTTCGCATCTACAACCCCACGATCGAACAGCACGGCTGGACGCTCGAGCACACGGTCATCGAAGTCATCAACGACGACATGCCGTTCCTCGTCGACTCCGTCAGTGCCGAAGTCATTCGCCGCGAGCGCAACATCCATCTGCTGCTGCATCCGGTCGTGCGCGTGCGCCGCGATCACGACGGCAATCGCATCGAAGTCACGGGGACGCACGACGCGCCGAGCGACGCCATCGTCGAGTCGACGATGCACGTCGAGATCGATCAGGAAACCGATCCCGCTGAGATCGAGCTGCTTCGTTCCTCCATCGAGCGAATCCTCGGCGAAGTGCGTCTATCCGTCGCCGACTTCAAGGCGATGCGCGCGCAGCTCAAAACGCTCGTCGCCGAGCTCGAAGGCGCGAAGCTGCCGATGCCCGCCGAAGAAGTCGACGAAGCGCGCGAGTTCCTCAAGTGGCTCGACGACGGCAACTTCGTCTTCCTCGGCTATCGCCGCTACGCGTTCGAGACGCGCGACAACAAAGACTTTCTCCCTGCCGTGCCGGAGAGTGGGCTCGGCATCCTTCGCGAGATGCGCGCGGAGTCGGTGAAGCGCTCCGAAGAGGCGCTCACGCCGGAGTTCAGCGAATACGCGCGCCGCAAGAACCTGCTCATCATCACGAAGGCGAACAGCCGCAGCCTCGTGCATCGCCCCGTGCCGATGGATCGCATCGGCATCAAGCGCTATGACACGGGCGGGAATCTCATCGGCGAGGATCGCTTCCTCGGGCTCTTCACGTCGGCCGCGTACAGCCGCAGCGTTCGCGAGATTCCGATGCTGCGACTCAAGGCGCGCCGCGTCATCGAGCGCGCCGGACTCGATCCGCATTCGCACAACGGCAAGGCGCTCGTCGACATCCTCGAGACCTTCCCGCGCGACGAAGTCTTTCAAGTCACGGACAGCGATCTCTTTCAGATCGCGTGGGGCATCCTGCAGCTGCAGGAACGACATCGGGTCGCGCTCTTCACGCGTAAAGACGTCTTCGAGCGATTCGTGTCGTGCTACGTCTTCGTGCCGCGCGACCGCTACACGCCGGAGTTCAAAGAGAAAGCGCGCGCGCTTCTGGAAGACGCGTTCAACGGGCGCGAGACGCAGGTCTATGACCACGTGACGAACTCGCCGCTCGCGCGCGGACTGTTCATCGTCCGCACGACGCCGGGACGCATCCCGGAAATCGACGTCAAGCGCATCGAGGCGTATCTCGCCGAGGCGGCGAGGACGTGGAGCGATCGACTGCTCGACACGCTCGTGCAGGAGAAAGGCGAAGAAGCCGGCATCGAGCTTCATCATCGATACAAGAAGGCGTTCCCGGTCGCGTACTCGGAGCGCTTCACCGCCGAAGCGGCGATGTACGACATCGCGCACGTCGAGCAGGTGATGGCGACGGGCAACATCGTCGTCGACCTCTATCGCCATCGCAGCGATCAACGCGAATTCCACTTCAAGATCATTCACTCCGGTCCGCCCGTGCCGCTGTCGGAGATCATGCCGCGGCTCGAGAACATGGGACTCAAAGTGCAGTCGGAAGTCCCGTACGAAGTGCAGCCGTACGGCTCGGCCACCGCCGTGCGCATCCGCGATTTCTCGCTGTTCGGCATCGGCATGCAGGACGACCTGCGTCCGGTGAAAGAGAAATTTCAGGAAGCGTTCATCCGCGTCTGGAACAAGGAAGCGGAAGACGACGGCTTCAATCGCCTGATCCTCAGCGCGGAGCTGGAGTGGCACGAAGCGGTCGTGCTGCGCGCGTACTGCAAGTACCTGCGCCAGATCGGCGTCACGCTGAGCGAGGCATACATTCAGCAGACGCTCGCGAACAATCCGACGATCACGCGACTGCTCATTCAACTCTTCGCGACGTACTTCGATCCGACGCTCGGACCATCATCGATTCGCGGTGCACGTGCAAGCGCGGAAGGAATGGGACGCCACGCGGCGGCGCTCGGCATTCGCGCGCAGATCGAAGACGCGCTCGACAAAGTCACGAATCCGGACGAGGACCGCATCCTGCGCCTCTATGTCAATCTGATCGACGCGACGCTGCGCACGAACTACTGGCAGCGCGGCGAAAACGGCGAGCGCAAGACGTATCTCTCGTTCAAGCTCGACTCACACGCGGTCAAGGATCTTCCGTTACCGCGTCCGCTGTTCGAGATCTCCGTCTACTCGCCGTCGATGGAAGGCATTCACTTGCGTGGCGGCAAGGTTGCGCGTGGCGGCATTCGCTGGTCGGATCGCCGCGAAGATTTCCGCTTCGAAATCCTCGGCCTGATGAAAGCGCAGATGGTGAAGAACGTGGTGATCGTGCCGGTCGGATCGAAGGGCGGATTCGTGGTCAAGAATCCGTCGAGCGATCGCGCGACGTTCCAGACCGAAGGCGTGTCCGCGTACAAGACGCTGCTGCGCGGCATGCTCGACATCACCGACAACCTGCGCGGCGACGAAGTCATCCCGCCGGTCGACGTCGTGCGTCGCGACGCCGACGATCCGTATCTCGTCGTCGCCGCCGACAAAGGAACGGCGACGTTCTCCGACATCGCGAACAGCGTGTCCGCGGATTACGGCTTCTGGCTCGGCGACGCATTTGCGTCCGGCGGCAGCGCCGGCTACGACCACAAGGCGATGGGCATTACCGCGCGCGGGGGATGGGAAGCGGTGAAACGCCACTTCCGCGAGCTCGGACAGGACACGCAGAGCGAAGACTTCACGTGCGTCGGCGTCGGCGACATGTCGGGCGATGTGTTCGGCAACGCGATGCTGCTCTCGCCGCACATCAAACTGCTCGCGGCGTTCAACCACGTTCACATCTTCATCGATCCACATCCCGATCCAGCTGCGTCGCTCGCCGAGCGCCGGCGCATGTTCGATCAACGCCTCGGCTGGAATGCGTACAACAAGGACTTGATCTCCGCCGGCGGCGCGGTGTTCGAGCGCAGCGCGAAGACGATCACGGTTTCCGACGAAGCGCAGCATTTGCTCGATCTGCCCGCGAAGACGCTCGCACCCGCGGACGTGATGAGAGCGATCCTGCGCGCGCGCGCCGATCTGCTGTGGCTCGGCGGAATCGGCACGTACGTGAAGGCGAGCCATGAAGACCATTCGGCGGCACGCGACCGCGCGAACGATCCGCTGCGCGTGAACGCCGACGAGCTGCGCGTCCGCGTCGTCGGCGAAGGCGCGAACCTCGGATTCACGCAGGCGGCGCGCATTGAGTTCGCGACGAACGGCGGCCGCATCAACACCGACGCCATCGACAACTCCGCCGGCGTCGACACGTCGGATCACGAGGTCAACATCAAGATCGCGCTCTACGACGCGATCGCGCGCGGCGAGCTCGCATCGGAAGCGCGCAACTCGCTTCTCGCGGAGATGACTGACGAAGTCGCGCAGCTCGTCCTCCGCGACAACTACGAGCAGACGCAGGCGATCTCGATCACGAGCGCCCTCGGCGACGCCGTGCTCGACGAGCAGGCGCGCTTCATCCGCGCGCTCGAGCGCGCCGGGAAACTCGATCGCAGGCTCGAAGGATTGCCCGACGACGACGCGATCGCGGAGCGTCGCGCGTCGCATCTCGCGCTCACGCGGCCCGAGATCGCGGTGATCCTCGCGTACGCGAAGCTCGTGCTGTACGAAGACCTGCTGAAATCCGATTTGCCCGACTCGCAGATCCTCGTCGAGGACCTGTTGTTGTATTTCCCGACACTGCTGCGCGAGCGGCATCGTCCGGCAATCGAGCGGCATCGTCTACGCCGCGAGATCATCGCCACGTACGCAACGAACGACATGGTCAATCGCATTCGTCCGACGCTCGTGCAGCAGATGTGCGAAGACACGGGCAAGCCGTCGGCCGACGTCGCGCGCGCGTTCACGATCATCCGCGAGTCGTTCGATCTGCGCACGATCTGGTCCGCGATCGAGTCGCTCGACAATCAACTACCCGCGCGCGTTCAGATCGACATGCTCGTCGCCGTCGGCGCGCTTCTCGAGCGCGCGATCATCTGGTTGCTGCGGAGCAGTTACGAGAAGCTGGACATCGCTGCGTACGTCGACGAGTTCCGTCCGCGCATTGCGGCGATTTCCGATCGGCTCGATGCGGTGTTGCCGCCGTCGCTTCTGTCGACGATGAAAGTGCGCGAGGCCGAGCTCGAAGCGGACGGAATCCCCGAGTCGCTCGCGCATCGCGTCGCCAGTCTCGACGTCATGAGTTCGGCGATGGATATCGTGCGTATCTCGCGCGGCGGCGGCGAAGTCGAAGACGCCGCGCGCGTTTACTTCAACCTCGGCGCGCGCTTCAGCCTCGATCGCCTGCGCGCAGCGGGAAGCGCGATCACCGCGGAGACGCCGTGGCAGAAGGCCGCGGTCGCTGCGGTCGTCGACGATCTATTCAACTATCAGAGCGTTCTCGCGTCGCGCGTGATCGCCGAAGCAAATGGCGGACAGCCGGTCGAATCGTGGCTGGCGAATCGCGCGCGCGTCGTGGAACGGATCGATCAGACAATGAACGATCTGAAAGCCGCGCCGAGCGTCGATCTGGCGATGCTCACGGTTGCGTCGCGTCAGCTGCGGGCGTTGGTCGAGAGCTAGGTTCTGTGCTGTGTGGGGGCGGACGTCCTCGTCCGCCCGGCCGCGCGTGAGCGCGGCTAACGCCGCGCTTGGCGGATCCACGGTAGATGACAAGCAACACGCGCGCGTCAACGAATGAAACCGTGTCTGCGCAACTCCGCGAACGCCGGCCGCAGCTGCGGTGTCTCGAAAACGTCGCGGGTGATGTACACCGATCGCGACGTGACCAGGCGAAGGAAAAAGCGATTGACCTCGAGCACGACGCCGTCCGCGCCGGTTCCGTCGCGTTCCCATTGCGCGACCGCGGGACGGAGCGCGCCGGCATTCAAATGTTCGCGGCGCTGAAGCTGATCGAGGTACCACGTGCGCAGCAGCAGGCCGGTCGAGACGACGTGACGCTCCGGATGAAGCAGCATCATCGGCGAGTAGAGCTCCCAGTCGCCGGTGACGATCGTGGCGTTCGGCGCGGCCTTGCCGATGATCTCTTCGACGCGATCGCGCGGCGAAGTGTCGTGCGAGTGGTCCTGAAAGGACGTGATGAACGTGACGACGACGAAAACAGGGAGCGCGAGCCGCAGCGGATAGGAAGCGGCGGCGACGATGAGCGCAATGAACGCGGGGATCAGATACGCATCGAGATCGTTCTTGATCGGATAGATGAATACCCACGCGCAGTCGAGCACGATGATCGCGAACAACGCCGCGAAGAGGCGCGAGTCGCGCGCGAAGAGCATCCCGATTCCGATGAGGCCGCAGAGCGCAACGATCGGGAACTCGCGCACGAGGATCATCGCCGGCTTCGAGAACTGGGTCTCGCCGGCGAGGTACTGCTGATACTGCTTCGCGGTGACGTGATCGACGAATCGCGACCACGTCGTCGGATTTCCCCAATTCATCGCCGGATCGCGCGACGCGGCGATCGGCAGGTAGGCGTAGAAGAGCAGTCCGGCGAAAACGAACGGAACGACGTCGCGCATGCGCACGCGTCCGATGAGGATCGCCGCGCCGACGGCAACCATGCCCGCCGTCACGTAGTGCACCGCGAGCGCGAGTCCGCATGCGAGCGCCGCGACGCGGAGAAAACGAATGTCGCGCGTGCGGCGCCATCGCATCGCGCACGCGAACATCGCCACGCACAAGAACGTATTCAACGCGTACACCTCGGCGACGCTCGCGTACAACCAAAGCGTCCGCGAGAACGCGAGGAACAATCCCGCGCAGATCGCGATTAAAGCGTCGTCGACGATGAACGTCATCGCAGCGGCGGCGAGCGCCGCAAAGAACGCCGACGCGAAATTCGCGCGCTGCGCGACGTCGCCGATCGGTACCATCGTGAAGAGATGCGTGACGAGAACGTAGAGCGGAAAGCCGGGCGGATGGGCGACGCCGAGCGATTGCGCGGCGAGGGTGAGCTCACCGCTGTCGGTCGGTCCCACGGTGCGATACATCGTCATCGCGTAGACGGCGAGCGCAATCGCGAAGACCAGCGCGGCGCGTTTCATTCGAATCGATGATAAGGCTCATCAGCTATCTCGCGCCGAGCATCCCCGCCCCGTTTTTCGAGCTCGTGGCGCGGCACATCGAGTCGTCGACGGGCGTGGCGACGTCGATCGCATTCGAGCAATCGATCTCCGGCCCGCTCGCCGGCGACGACGATCCGTTCGCCGACGCGCGCGCCGACGTCGGCTTCCTCTGCGCCCCCTCCGTCCGATTCCTCGGCACCGAGATCAGCGTGCTGCCGTCGCCGGTGCCGAGCGATCCGCGCGCGAATGGTCGTCCGGTCTACTTCGCCGACGTCGTCGTGCATGCGTCATCGAAGATGCAGAACTTCGATGAATTGCGCGGTAGAACGTGGGCGTACAACGATCCGAATTCGAAGAGCGGTTGGTTCAGCATGCTCGAGCGCGTCGGCGACCCGAACTTCTTCGCGAAGTGCATTCAATCGGGATCGCATCTTCGCTCGCTCGACATGGTCGCGAGCGGCGAAGCGGATGCCGCCGCGATCGACTCGAACGTTCTGCGCATCAATCGACGCGATGATCTTCGCGTCATCGAGTCGTGGGGACCGTTCGCGATTCAGCCGGTGATCGTGCGCGCGGCGATCGACGGCGCGACACGCGAGCGCATCGCGCACGCGCTCCTCACGATGCATGAGGAGCACGGCGCGTCGCTGGAGTCGTTCGGCTTCGCGCGATTCGCGCAGCCGGACGCCGCTGCCTATCGCTAACTGCGCTCGGCCTCGATCAGGCTGAACGTCCCGCCGGTCGGAATCACGCGCGTGACGTTGAATCCGTTGTCGCCGAGGAGCTTCTTGAATTCGGCGGCGGTGCGCTCGCGGCCGTTGAGCATCACGAGCATGTTCATGTCCATGAACGCGACCGGAGACGGCTCGGGACCATCGGGGACGATCATCTCGACGACGAGCAGCTTCGCGCCGGCCGGCGCGGCGTCGCGGATGTTGCGAAGGATCGTCGCGCATTTGTCGTCGGGCCAGTCGTGGAGAATCGACTTCAAGAGATAGAGATCGCCGCCGCTCGGAACCTTTTCCATGAAACTGCCGGACACGATCTCGATGCGATCGTCCGGCTTCGCATCGGCGACGACTTCGGGAAGATCGAACAACACGCCGCGCGCGTCTTTGTTCTGCGCTAGCAGTCCGCGCAGCAGGATGCCCTGGCTTCCGCCGACATCGACGATCGTCTTGAACGGCGAGGTATCGTAGAGGCGCGCGACGTCCTGCGACACGAGCGCGGAGAGATTCCCCATGCCGCGCGCGAAAGTGAGTCCTTCCTCGTGATTCTTCGCGTAGTACTCCCACACGTCCATGCCGAGGGTTTCCGCGGCGACGGAGCGTCCGCCTTTGACGGTGTCGTACAAGCGTCCCCACGGCAGCCAGTGTCCCGGCGCGCACTCGGCGATGATGAGATCGCGCAGCGATCCCGGCGTGTCCGTGCGCAGGCATTCGCCGAGTGGCGTGAGCGCGAACGTGCGTGGCGCGGTTTCGGTGAGAAGACCGGTCGTCGCTGCGGCGCGGAGCAAGCGATGAAGCGCTTGTGGATCGGCGCTCGCTTCGCGAGCGATGTCGTCGCTCGACGTGATGCCGCGCGCGATCGCGTCAGCGACGCCGAAGCGCGCGGTGGTGGCGAGGATTTGCGAGACCCACATGCCCATCATCATCTGCAGGACTTGCACGGGCGGCGGAGGAGCTTGCGTCTGGTTTTGCATGACGCGCATTCTACGTGTCCCATGACGGTCTGGATTTTCGTTGGCGATCTCGCAGATGCACCCGCGGAAGCGCTCTGCACGTCGACCAATCCGCGCCTTTCACTGGCGATGGGAACCGGCGCCGCGGTGCGCGGCCGCGCGGGATACGAAGTGCTGCGCGAGTGCGAAGCGATCGTTGCCAACGCGGGACAACATCTCGCGCCGGGCACCGCGCACGCGACCACGGCCGGTGCGCTCGACGCGAAGATGCTCATTCACTGCGTCGCGAGTGACAACGCGCATCGCTCGTCAGCGGAGATCGTTCGCGCCTGCGTCACGAATGCGCTCGCGTGCGCGACGGACTGTTCGTCGATCGCGATGCCGGTCTTCGCGACCGGTCACGCGCATCTGAATTTCGACGTCGCGCTGAAAGCGATGGCGGACGCGCTGGCGACGAGCGCCATCGAGCGCGTGTTCATCGTCATCAAAGACCGCGATCGCATCGCCGACGTCTTGCGTGTCTTCAAAGGCGCGGACGTCATCGAGAGCGAGGCGGAAGAGTCGGAGAGCTTCTGGCAGAGTCGATGAAGCGAGTCACCGCGTCGTAGTAGCGCTGCGGCTCGAACGCTTCGATCTCGCTGTGTCCCGCTTTCTCGCTCACGAGCAGTTCTTTTCGCGCGCGCAGCGAGTCGTACAGCTTCATTCCGACGGCGAACGGGACGACGTCGTCGCGTTTGCCGTGCATCACGAGCACCGGGATGTTTGCGTCGTTAAGCCAGTCGGCGGTGCGCATCGCCCGCGGGGCGAAGTAGCCGAGCGGGAAGTAATGCGCGTTGCCGACCGCGAGAAGCGATGGGAACGAACTGTCGATGATCGCGCATCGCGCGCGGCGGTTCTTCGCAGCCCACGCCGCGTAGGGCGCGCCGAGCGACTCGCCGTAGATGACGATGTCGGGATTGATCTTCGACGCGAAGTCGTACGCTGTGAGCGCGTCGTCGTAGAGAGCGTTCTCCTTCGCGACGCCTTCGCTTTTTCCGTAGCCGCGCCAGTCGAAGACGAGCATGGAGACGCCGCGCTTCGCGAATTCTTCCGCGACCGGCGCGCGCTCAGTGATGTTGCCCGCGTTTCCGTGGCAGAAGAGCATCAGCGGCGCGCCGGCCTTCGGCGATCGAAAGAGCCAGCCGTGCAGCTTCACGCCGTCGCTCGCGGTGAAGTTCACGTCCTGCGGCGCGATCGAATAGCGATCGACGTCCCACATTCCTTTCGGGAACTTCTCCGGGAAGAACAGTCCGTTCGTGCGAAGGTAGAGCGAGAACAGATACGCGAGCGCGATCGCGATGACCAGGATGATTGCGAGTCGCGTTACGACGAGAGCTTCTCCCAATCTCCGTCCGGCGCGTCGACGGCGAGCGCGAGTCCGCCGTCGGATCCGACGAAGACGGGATCCTCCATGTATTTCACCTTGCCGCCGCCCACAGACTTCAACGCCTCTTCGAGCGCTTCCGGCAACCCGCGAATCAATCCGCCGCCGCCGGAGAGGATGACGTTGTTGCGCACGCGCTCCTGGAACTCCGGCTCGACCTTCGCGAGCAGATCGAGCATCGTCTCGATCACCGGACCGACGAGCGTCTCGCACGCGGCCTTCATCTCATTCGTGATGTCGAGATCCGTCGGCACGCCTTTCACCGGCGCGGTGACGACGATCTTCTCCGGCGCTGAGCCGACGAAGCTCGTCTTCTCTTTCCACTCGCGGACCATATAGACCGTGACGTTTGCCTGCGGATAACGTTCTTCGATCAGCTTGAGCAGCTGCGTGTCGATCGAGTCGCCCGCCACCGTCAGCGTGCGCTGATCTTCTTCGGTCGGATAGCGGCCCTTCATCACGCAGAAGTCGGTCGTGCCGGCGCCGATGTCGATGATCATCGTGTGCAGCAGCGCATCGAGTCCGTACGCGACCGCGAACGGTTCGCTCACGATCAAGAGGCTGTCGACGATTCCTTTCATCGCGTTGCGCAAGTACTGCTTGTTCGTGCGCAGCGCAGCGGCGGGCACGCCAACAACGGCGCGTACGTTCTCGGCGTTGACGTTGCCGTTCGCGCTCACGCCGACGAGGCCGAGGAGATGCTTGAGCAGCTCGCGCACGGCTTCGACGTCTTTGTCTGAACCTTCTTTGAGCAATCCGCGCTCGAGCGGGCGATGAAGATCGAGCATCGTGCGATTGCTGACGGCGTCGTGTCCGATCAGGACACTTCGCTTCAGGACTTTTTTCGCGACCATGTCGGCGGGCCAGCCGACGAAAGAGTCGACGACGAAACGTTCGCCGTTCGATGCGGAGATCGCGCTCCGTGAGGTGCCGAGGTCGATTCCGACGTGGAGGATCTCAGCCATTCGTCAGGTTCCTTTCTTCTGCGGCGCGTCCGCGGCGCTCGCATACGCGCGAATGCCGCGATAGAGGGCATCGGCAACGTGCTGTCGGTATTCCGATTTGTTGAGCATCGCCGCCTCGGCGTCGTTGGACATGCAGCCGATCTCGGTGAGGATCGCCGGCATCTCCGTCGCCACGAGCACGATGAACGGCGCGCGCTTCACGCCCCAGTTATCGAGTCCGTGATCGACGGTGCGGAGATTTCCGAAGAGCTCCTGCTGGATCGATGAGGCGAGTCTGTGCGATTCGTCGCGGCGCGCGTCGGCGTACATCTTCTCGACGAGCTTGTGCAGATCGGCGACGGAGTAACCGGACATGCGGTTCTCGTCGGCGGCGAGCTTCGTGAGCGACGGATCGCTGGTGGCGCCGAGGAAGTAGGTCTCGATGCCGTGAGAGGCGGTGTGCTTCTCGATGGAGTTGACGTGGATGGAGATGAAGATGTCGCCGTCCGATTCATTCGCGAGACGCGCGCGGTCGCGCAGCGGCACGAGGCGATCTTCGCCGCGCGTGATGACGACTTCGAATCCATTTTTCTCGAGCAGCGCTTTCAGCCGCGCCGCGACATCGAGTGTCACTTCTTTTTCGGTGAGGTGCTTCATCGACGTCGCGCCGGGATCGTTGCCGCCGTGGCCGGCGTCGATGACGACGCGGCGGACGAGCAACGGAAACGCGGCGGAGTCGATCGGCGTCGGATCGAAGGATGCGAGCGACGTCGTCGCCCGCGGCGAGCGCGCGACGATGATCTTGGCCGGCGCGATCGTGTCGCGCGCGGGCGTGGGATCGGATGCGAGATACGTTGAGCCGGCGAGCGTGAGGAAGATCATGAGGAGCGGCGAGCGCCGCAGCCAGATCTTCACGAAGCGGTTTTTGGGGCGCACGGCACGCGGTGGGAGGCCGCGAATCGTGTCGACGTTGTCGGCTACCGCCTGCTTCAAGAGCCGGCGTTTGACGCGCTCCATTCTGGCCGCTCTCATACCCATTCCACCCCGTGCCGGCCAATTTTACGCCGAAGGCGCGTCTCGCGTCGTTACTTGGGCATCACGAAGTCATTCGGATCGATTTTCGCTCCCACATGAATCTCGCTGTATTTGCGCGTCGAGCCGATCCACGGATCGACAGAATCGACGCGGACGACGAACGGCAGCTTCATGCCGGCGACGTCGCGATAGTCGCTGTAATCGGTCTGCATCGGCACGTCGCCGATCGGCGTGGCCATGGTGGTCACGCGCCGCAGGAGCAGTCCGTTCTGCGCATCGAACCAGAGGCGCTGGCGGCCGGACGGCGTCGCGTTCTGCACGATGTAGGCGTCGCGGTCGCCGATCTTGTCTTTGCGAACGACGCGCGCATTTGCGGGGATCTCCTTCGGAAGGATGACGTGGAACGCGTCGGCGAGCTGGTGCTGGTTCTCGACCATTCCTTTGTTCATCTCGCGCGCCGGCTTGTCGTCTTTGACCCAGCCGCTGTCCGCGGTCACGACTTGCACGATCTGCTCGCCCGCGTTCACGCGCACGGACGATCCCGTTTGCTCGAGCGCGATCGGCATCGTCTTTCCGTCCGGCGCTTCGCGCGTCGCTTTCATGGTCATGCTGGCGAGCGCGTTCTCGTCGACCTTGCCGATTGCCGCCGCGTATTTCGCGACGATCTCGTCGCGCGTCGGCAGCGGCGGCCGCTCGGTCTTCGGCGTCGGGAACGGCGGCTGCGCCTGCGGCAACGGGACTTGACCGACGGGCCGCGTCGAGCCGCGATGACACGTGTTGCACGTGACGTCGGTGTGGCCTTCGAAGTATTTCGTGTTCATGTCGATGACCATGGCGATCATCTTTCGTCCCGCTTCCTTCTCCGGCTTGGCGTCGCTCGCCCAGTCCCAACCTTTTTCGTCGCTGACGACGTGGCAGTAATCGCAATGGACGCCGAGCGATGCGCGCATGAAGTTCATCGTGCGCTGGAGTTGGATCGACGTCATGCCTTTGAGGTACTGGACGTTCTTCGCTTCCTGTGCGGAAAGCGGCGCGGCGAAAAGAAGAGCAGCGAGGATGTAGCGCAATTTCATAAGCGGTCATCGTAAGCGAGGCGCTGCGCGTCCATTGTCAGCTTCGTGTTAGGAAGGCTGGCGGCTAGCCGTCAGCCCACATGCTATAAGTCGCGCCGCAAATGAACACCCTTCCCGATTTGTTCGCCCGCAATCGCGCCTGGGCCGCCGCGCGCGTCGCTTCCGATCCGGAGTTCTTCGACCGCCTGTGCGGAATCCAGCAACCTGACTATCTATGGATCGGATGCTCCGACAGCCGCGTGCCGGCGAATGAGATCGTCGGTCTCGCGCCGGGCGAGTTGTTCGTGCATCGCAACGTTGCGAACATCGTCACGCCGGGCGATCCCAACGGACTCGCCGTCGTCCAATACGCCATCGAGTCCCTCGGCGTTCGCCACATCATCGTCTGCGGTCATTACGGATGCGGCGGCGTGCTCGCGGTTCTCGAAGGCGGCGTGACCGGCGCGGTGGAGCGATGGCTCGCGCCGCTGCGGCAGATCGCGAACGCGCACAGCGGCGAGCTCGAGGCCATCGCCGATCCCAATGAGCGCTGGCGGCGCCTGTGCGAGATCAACGTGCGCGAACAGGTGAAGCGGCTGCAGGCGACGGACGTCTTGTGCGACGCGCGCAGCCGCGGGATCGAAGTGAACGTGCACGCCTGGATCTACGATCTCTCCGACGGCCTTCTGCGCGACATCGCTTCGTAGCAGGCCGGCATCATGCATTGATCCGCGCTCGTGAAACTCGAAGTCCCGTTCACGACGCTCTTCAAGATCGCGCTCTTCCTGCTGTTGTGCGTGATCGTGATCAAGGTGTGGCCGGTGATCCTGATGATCGTGATCGCCGCGCTCATCGCCGTGATGCTCGATCCCGTCGTGCAGTGGATGACGAGTCATCGCGTTCGACGCGGAATCGCGTTGGCGATCGTCGGCGTCGTGATGTTCGGACTGTTGTTCGCGTTCTTGTTCGTCATCGTTCCCATCACCGTCAGCGAAATGCGGGACCTCGGCAAGCAATTGCCGCGGCTCCTGCAGGAAGTGTCGCGGCGCGTTCCCGCCGCGCAGCCGTATGTCGAGCCGGTCGTGCAGATCGCGTCGCGCCCGCCCAACGGCGCTCAGATGCAGCAGTGGTTGTTACGCGGATTCATCGCCGGACGATTCGCATTGACGGCGGTCACCGCGATGACGCTGACGCTGGTGATCGCGCTCTATCTATTGATCGAGGGACGCCGCGCGCTGGAATGGCTGATCGTCTTCGCGCACGGCTCGCATCGCGAGAAACTCCGGCGCACGATCGAGCAAGTCCATCCGATCATCTTCGCGTACATGCGTGGACAGGCCATCACGTGCGCGTTGTGCGGCGGCATGGCGTTGACGACGCTCCTGCTGCTGCACATACCGGCCGCGGTTCCGCTGGCGGTGCTGGCATTCGTCTGCGACCTCGTGCCGATCGTCGGGACGATCGTGATGATCGCGCCGGCGGTGCTTCTCGCACTCGTCGAATCGCCGGTCAAAGCGTTGATCGTCCTCGCCGTTTATCTCTCGTATCACTTCATCGAAAGCTACTTCATCATCCCTCGCGTTTTCGGACGTGAAATGCGGCTGTCCAATCTCACGGTTCTGCTGGCGGTCACGGTAGCCGGAATGCTGCAGGGCGCGGTCGGCGCGGTGCTGATCCTGCCCTTCGTCGCGGCTTATCCCGTCGTCGAGGAGATCTGGTTGGACAGGCAGCTCGGCGACACCGTAGAGAAGCACGAGCAGATCGAGCAGCGGTGACGCCTCGTGTACAATCTGCCGTTTTCGCGAAGGAGCTTGGATTCATGACTGCCACACTCGAGATGACCCATCAATTCGAGGCCGCCCGCGCCGCGGGACGCGAGCCTTTCAAAGTGCGCGACCTGGGTCTCGCCACATTCGGCCGCGCGGAGATCCGCCTGGCCGAGCACGAAATGCCCGGCCTCATGGCCGTGCGCGAGAAATACGCCGCCTCAAAGCCGCTGGCCGGCTCGAAGGTGATGGGATCGCTGCACATGACCGTGCAGACCGCCGTATTGATCGAGACGCTCAACATTCTCGGCGCCGACGTGCGCTGGGTGTCGTGCAACATCTTTTCGACGCAGGATCACGCGGCCGCCGCGGTCGTCGTCGGACGTCCGGAGACGAACGGCACGGTCGACAATCCGCGCGGCATTCCGGTGTTCGCATGGAAAGGCGAGACGCTCGAAGAATATTGGTGGTGCACCAATGAAGCGTTGCTCTGGCCGGACGGCAGCGGACCGACGCTGATCGTCGACGACGGCGGCGACGCCACACTGCTCGTGCACAAAGGCGTCGAATTCGAAAAAGGCGGACGCGTTCCCGAATTCAATCCCGCCGATGAACCGGAAGAGTGGGGCGTGATTCTCGACCTGCTCCGCCAGGAACTGAAGAGCGATCCGCAACGCTGGACGCGCGTCGCGCGCGACATTCGCGGAGTCTCCGAAGAAACGACCACCGGCGTACACCGTCTCTATCAGATGCACGAAGCCGGAACGCTGCTGTTCCCCGCGATCAACGTCAATGACTCGGTGACGAAGTCGAAGTTCGACAATATCTATGGTTGCAGGCACTCGGTCATCGACGGAATCAATCGCGCGACCGACGTGATGCTCGCCGGCAAGCTCTGCGTCGTTGCCGGCTTCGGCGAAGTCGGCAAAGGTTGCGCGCAGGCGTTGCGCGGACAAGGCGCGCGTGTCCTCGTCACGGAAATCGATCCGATTTGCGCGCTTCAGGCGGCGATGGAGGGATTCGAGGTCAAGACACTTGAAAGTGTCGTTGACAAGGCGGACCTCTTCATTACGACCACCGGCAACCGCGACATCATCACCGCCGATCACATGTCGCGCATGAAGCACAACGCGATCGTCGGCAATATCGGCCATTTCGACAACGAGATCGACATGGCCGGTCTCAAGAAGATCAGCGGCATCAAGAAGATCAACATCAAGCCGCAGTATGACGAATGGGTTTTCCCGGACGGCCATAGCGTGCTGATCCTCGCCGAAGGACGTCTCTTGAACCTCGGCTGCGCGACCGGGCACCCGTCGTTCGTGATGTCGGCGTCCTTTACGAACCAGGTGCTTGCGCAACTCGCACTGTGGCAGAACAAAGGGGAGTATGAGAAGCAGGTTTATGTACTTCCCAAACAGCTCGACGAAGAAGTGGCTCGCCTCCACCTGCAGCATCTCGGCGTCGAGCTCACCCGGCTCACCGACGACCAGGCGAAATACCTCGGCATTCCGGCCGACGGGCCGTACAAGTCCGATCATTACCGCTATTAATCGATAGATCTACCGTAATTGCGAACGCCGGCAGCCACATCGCTGCCGGCGTTCGTGTATTACGCGGATTTTATTAAGCAATATGTTGACTTTCTGGTCATAATGCCCAAAGATTTGTGCGATGGCATCGAGGAGGAAACAAAACGTGCCTAGAGGAAGACGGGGACCACAGACTTCAGGCTCTCTATCGCCGCATCAGGCGAGCTATGTTCTCAACCGGATGGTGAGTGAGCGACGAATCTCGCCGGGCGAGATCAATCGTTATCTCGGAGACATCCAACGCGAAATCAATGACCTCGAGCAGAAGCTCGCGTCGTTGCGCTCGGCGAGCGGTTCGATTCGCGCTGCCGCCGCGAGCAGTGGCGCCGGTGCTGCTGCACCACGTCGTCGCGGACGTCCGCCCGGATCAGGTGTGAAGCGCGGACCGGGTCGTCCGCCGGGACGTCCTCCCGGCCGTCCGCCTGCTGCAGCAGCAGCTCCTGCCGCTGCCCCTGCGAAGGCCGGCCGCAAGCGCAAGGCGAAAATCACGCCGGAGCAATTGGCCTCGCGCCAGCTGCAGGGTCGCTATCTCGGACTCATTCGCCAGATTCCCGCCAACAAGCGCGCGCAGTATCAGCGCACGGCGAAGGAAAAGGGACGAGAATCCGCAATCAAGGAAATGCAGGACGCGCTCAAGAAGTGAGCGCAAACGCAAACGGGCCGGCGAAAGCCGGCCTTTTTGTTTTTCTGATGATGTCGTCGCCGCTCCTTGCGGCGACGCGCGTCGTTCTCCTGCATTTCTCCGACTATCACTCCCACGCAACGCCGTTCTACAGCGAGGGACGCAGCGCACAAGGCGGGGTCGCGCGCGCGATCGGGTATCTCCAACGCGAACATCGGCGCGGCGCGCTCGTCTTCAGCGGCGGCGACATGGTCAACAAAGGCTCGCCGGCGTGGTCGGATAAATACACGTGCGCCGAATGGCCCTGGTTTAACGGCGTCGTCGACGCGATGGCTCTCGGCAATCACGATCCCGACTACGGCGCGGACGCATTTGCGAAGTGCCGTTCGCGAATTCGTTATCCGATCCTCAGCGCGAACACGAACGGATTTCAGCGCAGCGCCGTCTTCAAGGTGAAAGGAATTCGCGTCGGCGTCTTCGTGCTCGCGGGTTCCGAATTTCCCGTGCTCGTGAAAACACCGGGATTCACATTCAGCGATCACGTTGCGGCCGCGCGCGACGTCGTGCGCGAGCTGCGCAAGAAAGCCGACGTCGTCGTGATGATCGGACACGAGACGATCGACGAAGACTTCGCGCTCGCGCATGAAGTCCCCGGCATCGACGTCATTCTCGGATCGCACAGTCATCTCAAACGCGATCTGATGAAAATCGACGGGACGAGCACGTGGTTCATCTCGCCGTTTCAATACTTGACCTACATCAGCCGCGTCGAGTTGACGTTCGATGCGAAGCACAAACTGCACGGTGTGACCGGGCGGCTCGTACGCGTCGACAAGGCGATCACCGCCGACGAACGAATCGCGAAACGCGTTGCGGCGATGGAGCGCGATCTCGAAAGCGATCCCGATTACGCATCGCTGTTTCAACCGATCGGTAAGTTGCAATCGCCTTTGTCGGTCGAACAACTCGGTATGCGGGCCGTGACGCTGATGCGCGACAAGACGCATGCTGACCTTGCGATCTCCACGACGAGCAGTTTTCGTCAGGACGTTCCGTCGGGAACGATCACGATGGAGATCTTGCGCAACGCGATGCCGTACGACAACGAGATCGTCACCGCGACGTTATCGGGCGAGCAGCTACAGAAGATGATCGACTTCAAAGGCGACGTCGCGTTTCATACGCCGCTCACGATCGATCCTCACGCGAGCTATCGCGTCGCGACGACCGATTACCTCGCGAACGTGAGTGCCTACAAGACGTTCTTCAACGGCGTCGAAAAGAGCGGATTGAAAGTTCGCTCCGAGCTCAAAGCCAGCCTTTTTCTCTAGCGATCCGCGCCGCCTCGATGCGATTCCCCGCGCCGAGTTTGTTGATCGCTTCCGACAAGTAATTGCGCACCGTGCCTTCCGACAAATTCAATTCCGCGGCGATGTCGGCGCTCGTCTGTCCTTCGCCGGCCATGCGCAACACTTGTCGTTCGCGATCGGTCAGCGGATCGGGCTCGCTCCACGCTTCCGCCGCGAGCTCGGGATCGATGACGCGTCCGCCCTGCTTCACGCGACGCACCGCGTTCGCGAGTTGCTCCGCCGGCGAATCCTTCAATAGATATCCCGACGCGCCGGCTTCGAGCGCGCGACGGAGATAGCCGCCGCGCGCGAACGTCGTGAGGATGATGACGCGCGTCGGAAGCTGCGCGCGCCGCACCGCTGCCGCGAGCTCGAGTCCCGTCATCTTCGGCATCTCGATGTCGGTGAGCAGCACGTCCGGTTTTTTCTCGTTGCAGAGCGTGAGCGCGGCCTCGCCGTCATTCGCGCGTCCGACGACTTCGATGTCTCCTTCGATTTCGAGCAGTGCGGCGAGCGCGCCGAGAACCATCGCCTGATCTTCGGCGATGACGACGCGAATCAAGCCGACCGCTCCACGGCACTCAGTGGGGCGCCGCCGCCCTCGGCGGCGATTGGAATCGTGATCGTCAGCGTTGTTCCTCGTTGACTCGTGCGCGTCAGCGTTCCGCCGAGCGATGCGACGCGCTCGCTCATCCCGATCAATCCGTTCCCGAATGCCGAAGCGCCGCCGTGTCCGTCGTCGCTGATCGTCAGCGCGATTACGCCGTTCGTCGTGCGCACGCGAATCGTGCACTTCGTTGCGCGCGCGTGGCGCACGACGTTCGTCACGCCTTCGCGAATCGCGAGCGCGAGCACGGCTTCATGCGATGGGGGCAGCGTCGCCGTCTCGATCGCGACGTCGAGCGCAACGTTCGCCGCGGATAACGTCTCGCGCGCCGACTCGACCTCGGCCTGCAATCCGCGCGATCGGAATCCGCCGACGGCGTTGCGCACTTGCGCAAGCGCGTCGCGCGAGATGCGCTCGACGTCGCGGATCTCGCTGCGCGCGCGATCGATGTCGCGGTCGGCGAGCTTCGACGCCAGCTCCGATTTCAGAATGATCAGCGACAGAGTGTGCCCGAGGAGATCGTGGAGGTCGCGGGCGATGCGCTCGCGCTCCGCGACTTTCGCGAGGTGCTCGATCTCATCGTGCGCGAGTCGCAACCGCGCGTTCGCGGCGGCGCGTTGCTGTTGATGCATATTCGTCGCGCCGATGAGAATCGTGAAGATCACCGGCCAGAACCACGCGAAGACCGGCATGTGCGTGACGATCGACTCCGCGATCGCGATCGCTTCGATTCCCGCGATCGTCCACGCCGCCGTTCGGGTCGAGCGTTGCCATCCAGCGAACGCGCCGGCGTAGATGAAGAACGATCCCGCGCCGGGATTGAACGGATAGTAAATTGCCGCGAGCGCGGTCATCACGATCATCGCCGTGATGCGTCCGCGATCGCTCGAATAGCCGACGAAGTAGAAGATGAAGAAGACGATCGCGCCGAGCGTCGTGAGCGTCCACTCGAGGACCGATGTGTTTCCCTTCATCGCCGGATAGGCGAGGAAGAAGGAGATGTAGACCGTCCAGAAGTACGGCGTCCAGCCCAGCTCTTTGTGCTTGTGCAGGAAGCGCATCGCCATTAACCGTACATCTTCCCTTCATCGCGGCGGTAGCCCGCATATGCGATCGCGAGAAAAATCGTCGTCGCGACGATGAGGAAGATCACGTGCGACAGCATCGATCCGCCGCGTCCCGCGCCGATCACGCCGAGCGCGATCTGCGACAGATGAAATCCGGGAAGGAAGAGCGCGATCGTCTGAATCGGGCGCGGCAGAACCCAGATCGGAATCCACAGTCCCGACAGAAACGACATCGGGATGTAGATGAGATTGACGATGCCCGACGCGGAATTTGGTCCGGCGAAGTAGCCGACCGCGAGTCCCGCGGCGCAGAACGTGATCGCGCCCGGAATCAGCACCGCCATCAATTTCAACAGCGCCATGATCGGAATCACGCCGTTGCCGGAGACGGCGCCGAGCGCGAAGAGACCGAGGAGGATGATCGCGCTGAAGAGCATCGCCATGATCATCTTGGCCACGAAGTACGCGCTGATCGGCATCGGCGTCGTGCGTTTCACTTGCAGCCATCCCTGACCGCGCTCGACCGCGACATAGACGCCGAATCCGAAGAGCGACACGCCGATGACGCCGAACGTGCCGTACGTCGCGATGAGGTACTGGCCGAGCATCACGCTTCCGGGAATGCGTTGATGGCCGAGGGCGACGCCGAAGAAGACATAGAAGATGAGAGGGAAGAGGACGGTCGGCACGACGAAGCCGGGGACGCGCATCACTTTGAGGAACTCGTACTTCGCTTCGAGGAGATGAATTCTCAGCATGTTCATTTGTTTGCTCCGCTCGTCATCGCCAGGAATGCTTCTTCCAATCCGGCGCTGTGAATCTCGATGTCGGCGAGCGACGGATCGCGCGAAAGCAGGGTGCGGATCACTTCGTCGCTCGATGAGGTGGTGATCTCGATCGAGGCGCCGCCGTTCGTCGCTGTCGTGACTTGCGGCAGCGCGCGCACTTCGGCGACCGTGAGTCGCGTGCGAACGCGAATCCGTTTACCCGCAGCGTGCGCCTTGATGTCCGCCGGCGATCCCTCGGCGATGATGCGGCCGCGATCGATGACGACGACGCGATCGGCGAGCGCATCCGCTTCCTCGAGATAGTGCGTCGTGAGCAGGATCGACTTCCCGCGCTCGACGAACCCGCGGATCTGCGTCCACAGCGCGCGTCGCGCTTCGACGTCGAGCCCGACCGTCGGCTCGTCGAGAATCAGAAGGTCGGGATTGCCGCAGATCGCGAGCGCGAACAGCACGCGCTGCTTCTGTCCGCCCGACAACTCGCCGAATTTCTTCGACTCGATGCCGGCCAGTCCGGCCGCGGCAATGACTTGCTCGCGCGGCAGCGGATCGGGGTAATACGCGGAGAAGAGGTCGATGTGCTCGCGGACGCGCAGCGTTTCCGGCACGCGTGCGACCTGCAGCATCGCGCCGGTGCGCGCGCGATTGGCGGAGTCGCGCGGATCGGCGTTGAAGACACGCGCGATGCCGCTCGTCGGCGCGGCGAGCCCAAGCAGAAGCTTGACCGCGGTCGTCTTGCCTGCGCCGTTGGGACCGAGGAGTGCGGTGAGCTCGCCGGGGTGAATGTCGAGCGAGACCTCGCGTAGCGCGACGACGTTGCCGTCATACGCCTTCGTGACGTTCGCCAGGCAGGCCGGAACAACCGTGTGAATATTTCTCATGCATGCAAGATCGCATCGCGCGCTCCCGTTGGTGAGTGTGGAAAGTCAGACTGGTGAACATGACTTTCGTCACTCGTCGAAGTGCTGAGGACTGAGGACTGAGGACTGAGTTGGCCCCTCAGTCCTCAGACCTCAGTCCTCAGTCCTGTTCTTGATCGAATTGATATGATCGAACCCATGACAGCAGTCCCCTTCGAACGTCCCTGGTTCCTCGGTTTCTGGCGGTCGGCGATCGGCAAGAAAGCGGTCATGGCCGTCACGGGAGTGTTCCTCTTCGGCTGGGTCTTTCTGCACATGCTCGGCAACATGAAGCTCTACCTCGGCGCGGAGCACATGAACGAGTACGCGAAGTGGCTCATCACGATGGGCGCGCCGGCGTTGCCGAACAAGACTCTGCTGATGGTCGTACGCGTGCTGCTGCTCGTCGCGGTGTGGTTGCACATCCAGGCGGCGACGCAGCTGACGCTCATGAATCGACGCGCGCGGCCGGTCGGCTATGCGAATCGCGACTACGTCACGGCGTCTTACGCATCACGCACGATGCGATGGGGTGGCGTGATCGTCCTGCTCTTCGTCTGGTATCACCTCGGACATCTCACGTACGGGAAGTTTCATCCGAATTTCATCCAGGACGATCCGTACCACAACGTCGTTACGGGATTTCAGGTGTGGTGGGTGAGCGCGATCTACATCGTCGCGAATCTCGCGCTCGGTCTTCACCTCTACCACGGCCTTTGGAGCATGTTCAATTCGCTCGGCCTCAACCATCTTCGCTTCAACAAGTGGCGGCGCTATTTCGCGATCGCCTTCGCCCTCGCCGTCACCCTCGGCAACATTTCGTTTCCGATCTCGGTGCTGATGGGAATCGTTCGTTAGGAGCAGCGTCGCCTTCATGGAACTCGACAGCAAGATTCCTCCCGGCCCGCTCGCGGAGAAATGGGCCTACTCGAAATCGCACTGTAAGCTGGTGAACCCGGCGAACAAGCGTAAGTACGACATCATCGTCGTCGGCGCCGGTCTGGCCGGCGCGTCCGCGGCGGCGACGCTCGCGGAGCTCGGCTACAACGTCAAGTGCTTCGTCTACCACGACTCGCCGCGGCGTGCGCACTCGATCGCGGCGCAGGGCGGCATCAACGCGGCGAAGAACTACCAGAACGACGGCGACAGCATCTATCGCCTCTTCTACGACACGATCAAAGGCGGCGACTATCGCTCGCGCGAAGGTAATGTCCATCGCCTCGCGGAGCTGTCGGTCGACATCATCGATCAAGCAGTCGCGCAAGGCGTTCCGTTCGCGCGCGAATACGGCGGTCTGCTCGAGAATCGTTCGTTTGGCGGTGTGCAGGTGTCGCGCACGTTCTACGCGCGCGGACAAACGGGACAACAGCTTCTTCTCGGCGCGTTTCAGGCGCTCGAGCGGCAGATCGGGCTCGGCCGCGTGCAGATGTTCAACCGCTACGAGATGCTCGACGTCGTTCTCGTCGGCGGCCAAGCCAAAGGCATCATCACGCGCAACCTAGTCACCGGCGCGATCGAGTCGCACGCCGGCGACGCCGTCGTCCTCGGCACCGGTGGCTACGCGAACGTCTTCTATCTGTCGACGAACGCGAAGGCGTCGAACACGACTGCGATCTGGCGCGCGCACAAGCGCGGCGCTTACTTCGCGAATCCCTGCTACACGCAGATTCATCCGACGTGCATCCCGCAGGCGGGCGACTTTCAGTCGAAGCTCACGCTGATGTCGGAGTCGCTGCGCAACGACGGACGCATTTGGGTTCCGAAGACGAAAGGCGACACGCGTTCGCCGCAACAGATCCCCGAAAGCGAGCGCGATTACTACCTCGAGCGGAAGTATCCGAGCTTCGGCAATCTCGCCCCGCGCGACATCGCGTCGCGCGCGGCGAAGGAAGTGTGCGACGAAGGACGCGGCGTCGGCGCGAGCGGCCGCGGCGTGTATCTCGATTTCGCGGACGCCATCAAACGTCTCGGGCGCAAGACCATCGAAGAGCGCTACGGAAATCTCTTCGAGATGTATCACGACATCACCGCCGAAGATCCGTACGAAGTACCGATGCGCATCTATCCCGCGCCGCACTACACGATGGGCGGACTTTGGGTCGACTACAACCTGATGTCGAATGTTCCCGGCTTGTACGTCATCGGCGAAGCGAACTTCTCCGATCACGGCGCGAACCGCCTCGGCGCGAGCGCATTGATGCAGGGACTCGCCGACGGGTACTTCGTTCTGCCAGTAACGATCGGCGATTACCTCGCGGGACAGCTCGGCAAGAAAGTGTCGACGGACGGCGCGGAGTTCAAAGAAGCCGTGAGCGCGGTGAACGATCGCGTGTCGCGACTCCTCTCCGCGAAAGGAACGCGCAGCGTCGACTCATATCACCGCGAGCTCGGCGGAATCATGTGGGACTACTGCGGCATGGCGCGGAGCGCGGAAGGCTTGAAGAAAGCGGCCGGCATGGTGCGCGCGCTCCGCGATCAGTACTGGCGCGACGTGAAAGTCCTCGGTACGGGCGAAGAGCCGAATCAATCGCTGGAGAAAGCCGGTCGCGTCGCCGACTTCTTCGAGCTCGCGGAGCTGATGTGCATCGACGCGCTGCAGCGGGAAGAGTCGTGCGGCGGCCACTTCCGCGTCGAGTATCAGGTGGACGGTGAAGCGAAGCGCAACGACGACGAGTTCCTCTACGTCTCGGCGTGGGAGTACACCGGCGAGAAGAGCGAACCACGCTTGCACAAAGAGGCGCTGACGTACGAAGAAGTGAAGCTCGCCACGAGGAGCTACAAGTAATGGATCTGAAACTTCATGTCTGGCGCCAGCCGTCGCGCGACGCCGCCGGAGCATTCGCCGACTACGACGCGAAAGGCATCAGTGCCGATGCGTCGTTCCTCGAGATGCTCGACGTCGTCAACGAGACGCTCATCGAGCGCGGCGAGCAGCCGATTCACTTCGAGCACGATTGCCGCGAAGGCATCTGCGGATCGTGCGGAATGATGATCAACGGCATCGCGCACGGACCGAACGGCGGTACAGCGACGTGTCAGCTGCACATGCGTTCGTTCAAAGACGGCGACGAAGTGTGGATCGAGCCGTGGCGCGCGCGCTCGTTCCCCGTCATCAAGGATCTGATCGTCGACCGCAGCCCGCTCGACAAGATCATCGCCGCCGGCGGATTCGTCTCCGTCAACACCGGCAGCGCGCCCGAAGCGAACGACACACCGATCTCGAAGATCACGCAGGAACGCGCGATGGACGCCGCGGAATGCATTCAGTGCGGCGCGTGCGTTGCGCAGTGCCCGAACGGCGCCGCGCAACTCTTCACCGCCGCGAAAGTCTCGCACCTCGGCCTTCTGCCGCAGGGACAGCCGGAGCGCCACGAGCGCGTCTTGAAGATGGTCGAAGTGATGGAGGAGTACTTCGGAAGCTGCACGATGTTCCGCGAATGCGAAGCGGTGTGCCCGAAGGAAATCTCCGTCGACTTCATCGCGAGGATGAATCGCGACTACATCGCGGCGCAGTTGAAGTCGCGGTAACCGCTACTTCAACTTCCCGGCGATCTCGTGCGCCATCTTCTGATGGTCCGTGATCACCGGGAGCGTCTTGTCGATCCACGCCTTCAGATCGGGGTCCTTCACCTTCGTCGACGCTTCCTGGAACTCCTTCACGTCTTTGTCGTGATCCTCGACCATCGCGTTCATGTAGGCCTTGTCGAACGCTGCGCCGCTCTTCTTCGACAGATCGTCGGCGAGCTTCTTGTGCTCCGCGCTGATCTCCGCCGGCAGCGTCACGCCCTTGGCTGACGCCCACGACTTCAACTCGTCGCCGGCTTTGCCGTGATCGGTTTGCATGCGCTGGCTGAACGACTTCACGTCGGCGTTCGTCGCCTTCGATGCCGCGATGCCGCCGAGGCTGACTTCGGTCATGCCGCCATCGGCGGCTTTGGTGGCGAAGGTCTTGTCGTCTTCAGAGACTGTGGCTGGTGCGGCATTCGCCGTCGACGCCGTCGACGACGTTTCGGTCGTCGCCGCGACCGCGGTGTCCGTGGTCACCGGCTCTTCGGCCTTCTTGCATGCGAACGCCATCGCCAACACGAGTGCCGGCGCCGCGAAGAGGATGAATTTACGTTGTGTCATTGCTGAAGTTCCTTTCGGCGCGTGCCGCTGCATGAAACAGTCCATTCGCGCCGAGGCATCGCGTATATTTACGCGTCCTTTTCCTCGGTCCAGGAGAGAAAAACAATTCGCGAGTCATCGTTCGATTCGGTCGTCGTTGAGGCTGCTCGTGCAGCGGGAGCTCCCGTCGCGTTCCTCGGCCTTCTTTCCAGTGATGGCGAAACGGTTCGCGCGTCGACCGGTTGGGACATCCGCGCGTTGCCGCACACGGCATCGTTCGCGGCGTGCATCT
>Ga0207687_10000451_pt1 | contig 27967 bp, 28 predicted proteins | sample KBSM54metaG_FD_184399 | JGI IMG/M metagenome (GOLD analysis project Ga0207687, IMG submission 184399) | Miscanthus rhizosphere microbial communities from Kellogg Biological Station, Michigan, USA - KBS M5-4 metaG (SPAdes) (version 2) | ecosystem: Host-associated > Plants > Roots > Rhizosphere >...
CCAAAGAGGAGGACGCATTGTCGCGTAGCGCGGCTTTGGGACGTTTGCTGAGTCCAGCCCCCGAGGGTGTCCGCGTCATGGGACCGGCCCCTGCTCCGGTGCTGCGCGTAAAGAGCGAATATCGTTATCAGGTGCTCCTGAAGACTGCCAGCCGTAAACGACTCAGCGAGGTATTGGCCGACATACGCCGATTCGCGACGGCCGAGAAATGGGGTCCGGCGAATTTGGCCATCGACGTGGATCCCATGACCCTCCTCTAACCTATGCGGGATTTTCAGATCGTCGACGCCAACCTGCGAGCCGCCATGCGCTTCTTCGGCGACGCGACCGGTGGCGGCGAGAATCACCCGTTGGACGGCGCGCTGGCCATCTACTCCGGTCTCGATTATGGTGTGTTCAATATCGCCATGCTGGAGGGCAGCCCGCCGGACGGGATCGACGGATTTACCGATCGGTTGGCCCACTGCGCCCGCTACTTCGCGCCCCGCACGATGCGCTGGTCTTTTTGGTTGTGCGAAGATTCGCTCGACTCGTCGACGCGCCGCAGGGCACGCTCTCTGCTGATGGATCGCGACCTGCGCCCTATTTCACAAGCTCCCGGCATGCTGGCCGAGGCATTAGCGCCGCCGCTTCGACCGCTGCCGAAGATCGAATGCGTACCGGTCGCCGATCGAAACACGCGCCAGGCTTTCGGGGCGCTCACAGCGGTGAGCTTTGATATTCCGATGGGAGTCGCCAAAGCCGTCTACGAACCGGAACGAGCCTGGTTCGGAGATTACCGCGGATTTGTCGGTTTAGTGGACGGAAAACCCGTGGCGATTATCGCCATCGTCGCCACGCCGGAAGCCCTCGGAGTGTACTCGTTGTCGACAGCCCCCGAGTGCCGCCGATGTGGATATGGCGAAGCGCTGCTGCGCGCCGCGATCGCGTCGGAACAGGCGCGCACAGGGATCAAACGTATCGTGCTCCAATCCACCGATGCGGGATATTCGCTCTACCGGCGGCTGGGATTCAGGGAAGTCGCGAAGTTTTCGGTATACCTGACCAGGTAACTCCAGCGGACTACAATCTAAGCAGAAGTATGTGGCTGATCCTTTTCGTCGCCCTGCTCGCGCAAGCCCCCGACTATGTGGCGGAAGGGTTCAAGGCGTTGGATGCCGGAAACTCCGAAGCGGCCGTGGAATCCTTCACCAAAGCTGTTGCGGCCGACCCCGCCGACTATAGCGCGCACTTCAATCTTGGACTGGCTTACAGCATGTCAAACAAAGACGCGCTCGCGATTCCCGAGTACAAGAAGACCCTGGAGCTGCGTCCTGGTTTGTACGAGGCGCAACTCAACCTTTCGATGTCGCTGCTCAATACGAATAACCCCGCGGAGGCAATTCCGTTGCTGAAGTCCGCCCGGGAGCAAAAACCCAAGGAATTCAAGCCGGTCTATTATCTGGCTACCGCGCTTCTCGAAACCAAGCAGCTGGCCGAGGCTGAATCTGAATTCGAAAAGGCTGTGGAGATGGACGCGGCTTCGGCGGGGTCCGAGTTGGGACTCGGGCAGGCTATCGCCCGGCAAGGTCACCGCAATGAGGCGGAACCGCACTATCGAAAAGCCGCCAACCTCGAGCATTCGTACCAGAGCTACCTGCTGGAGCTAGCCACTCTGTATGAAGAACATGGCGAGCGCCAGCAGGCCCTCGATCTTTATCGCCAGTTCCCTGACGATCCGGGCGCACAGGAGCGTGCGGGCCTCGTGCTGCTAAAAATGGAACAGAGTGCGGCAGCCATTACCGCTCTGGAACCCGTGGTCGCGAAATCGCCCACGCCGGCGAATCAGATCGCGCTTGCCCAAGCCTACGTCAAGGAAAAACAGCTGGCGAAAGCCGAGCCTCTGGCCGCCAAAGGCGTTGCAGCGGCGCCGGAAGATTTCGAATTGCGGATGTTCTACGGACGCATCCTGCGCGACCAACGGCGATTCCCCCCGGCCGCGGAACAGTTTTCAGCGGCGACCAAGATCAAGCCCGATGTTGCTCAGGCCTGGACCGAGCTCGCGGGCGTCCTGATCATGGCTGAACAACCGGTGGATGGCCTGACCGCCCTCGATAAAGTGCGCGCTTTGGGTGCGGAAACCAGCGGGCATTTCTACCTGCGCGCGATCACCCTGGACCGCTTGAACAAGACTAAAGAGGCTCTAGACGCCTACAACAAGTTTCTCGCCGCGAGCCAGAACGTGAATCCCGATCAGGAATTCATCGCCCGGCAGCGCGTAAAGGTTCTGGAAAAAGAATTGGGCAAGAGGTAGCATGCTTCTGCTCCTGACTCTTATGCTCGCGCTCGACCTGGCTGGGATCAAAGCCGAGCCCCGGCTCGAGAAGAGGAGCCAACTGGCGTTGGAATTCGCGGATTCAGCGCTCGACTCCGCCCGAGACCTGTACAAGAAGGGCGAGGTAGATGCCTGCCGCACCGCGCTCGGCGAAATAGAGACCGCCGTCCAGCTCTCCTACGATTCGCTACTGGCGACCGGTAAGGATCCCCGTCGAAACTCCAAACCATTCAAAGACGCGGAAAAATCCACGCGCCAAATCCTTCGCCGTCTAGATGGCCTCAGTGACTTGATGAGCGCGGTGGACCGCGGCGCCGTGGAGCCGGTCCAGCACACGGTTTCCGATATTCATGACAAGCTGATCATTGGAATCATGGGGAAGAAGAAATGAAAACTGTTCTAGTCTTGTTTTCAGTCGCACTTCCGATGTTGGCGCAGGTAGGCGGGCGCGACTTTCTGACCAACGACGAAGCCGATCAGATCCGCCTGGTGCAGGAACCCAACGAACGGCTCAAACTCTACCTGGTCTTCGCCAAGCAGCGCGTGGAGCAAGTGGATCAGCTTGTTTCTCAGAATAAGCCTGGCCGATCGGTCCTGATTCACGATCTGCTCGAGGATTACACCAAGATCATCGACGCCATCGACACTGTCGCGGATGACGCGCTGCGCCGCAAAGTTGCTCTGAACATCGGCATGGCTGCCACGGTGGATAGTGAAAAAGCTATGCTGGCTCGCCTGCAGAAAATCCAAGACTCGTCGCCCTCCGATCTTGCGCGCTACGACTATGCGCTGAAGGACGCCATCGACACCACCTCCGACAGCCTGGAGCTTTCGCAGGAGGATCTGACCGGCCGTGCGTCCGAAGTAGCCGCGAAGGACAAGAAAGAGAAGGACGCGCGAACCGCGGCCCTGACTCCCGAAGAAGCGAAAGATAAAAAGGAGCAGGAGAAGAAAGACGGTCCGGCCAAGAAGAAGCCGACTCTGCGGCGGCCCACCGATCCGCCACCGAAACAGTAGGGGCGAGGCATGCCTCGCCCGTGCCACTAGTTCCTCAGTCGCAATCCCGACGGGTCCACGCCGTCCCCCAACTTCCGCATCCACTGCCGCGCCAGCGCAAGCATCGAGTCACGCGTCAACTCGTGCTCCCGATCGTGCGCTAGGTCGGTCTCTTCCGCCGGATCGTCCGCCAGATTGTACAAGCGCGTGGCTTCTTCTTGCGGACGAAGCACCAGCTTGTCGTATCCCCGGACCACCATCCGCCACTCGCCCGGAAGACCCAGCCGCCCCTCGGCGTATACCGAGTCGGGCACCTCCCCGGCGCCGCTCTGCATCAATTTTGAAAGATCCCGGCCCTGCAGTCCCTCCGGTTGCGCAATTCCTAAGAACGCGAGCAATGTCGGCATCACGTCGGCATGCGAAATGAGCAGCTCACCCGCCATGCGCGGCTTCAGTTTGCCCGGCCAGCGAATCGCCAGGGGCACCAGGACCGAGCGCTGATCCGGAGAATCTTCGCCATTTCTCGACTCGGCGGTCAGCACGGTTATGCTCTCCGCGCTAGACGTCGCGGTACCCAGAAGACTGGAAATTGACGGATCGCCCGGACGCGCCGCGTGTGGAAACCGTCCGGTTTCGAGCGCCTTCTTCGCGAGTCCGGCAGCGGGACAGCATGTATACGCCCTGGGAAAGACCATGCTTTCGCGCGCGAAATCCTCGGGCACCGTGGCTCCCGTGATCCAAGTAATCTCGACTCGCCGACGGGCAGGCTGCGCCGCTAGCGCAAGCGGAGCGAGCAGAACGGTGCGGCGGCTGATCACAAATGAACTTTTCTATAAGCGAACTGTGTCAAACGGAACACCGCGCTTGCACAGTTCACAGGCCGGCTCGTTCGCATAGTATTGGCCGTCTAGCTGCGCCAAATAATACAGCGGCAGTGCACCGAAGTCCACGTGATTCGGATTCGGTTGATACACGACCACTGCCAATCCGACCACTTCACCGCCGCGCTCCTCCACCAACTTCTTGACCTCCGCGAGTTTCTTGCCGGTCCGCAGGATATCGTCGACGAGAAGCACTTTTTCGCCCGGCTGCACTTCCAGGTATTGGCGGAAATGGAGGGGCTCGCTATCGTTCTCACGCTCGGCCCAATAAACTTGGCGCGCGCGCAGGGCTTCGCACACGCCGTAGGCCACGGGAAGACCGCCTGTGGCCGGCGCAACCACGGAGAGTTCCGGAATCATGGCGCGAATCTCGGTATTCGCACGTACTTTGCGGCTCAAACCTACGCTCAGGATTTTGGCCGCCTGGTAATCCCGCATGGTGAGAGCCACCTGCAGATACTTGGTGATGTGCTGGCCTCCGGGATACTCGAAATGCCCGTCACGCAGCCCGCCGGTCCGGCGCAGAAGCGCAACTACATCGTCTTGTGTCGGGACAAGTTCCATAGAGATTTTTGACTAGTGCGCGCCGCGGCCGCTGAGCACGGAGGGAATCGTCCTCAGAATAATTTTCCAGTCCAGCCCCAGAGACCAGTTGTCGATATACTCCATGTCGAGTTTCATCCAGGTCTCGAAATCGACCGAATCGCGCCCGCTGATCGCCCACAGGCAGGTCAAACCCGGCCGCATCCGAAGCCGGCGGCGTTGCCACCGCTTATATTGTTCCACCTCGGAGGGGATCGCAGGCCGTGGACCCACCAGCGACATGTCGCCCTTCAGCACGTTCCACAATTGCGGCAGTTCATCGGCTGAGAATTTCCGCAGCCACCGGCCAACTCTGGTGAGCCGCGGATCGTTGGGAATCTTCATGACCACCTCGCGATGATTCATGTGCTCCACGGATTCACGCATGGCCTCCGCATCCAGGCACATGGAGCGAAATTTGTAGAACGTGAAGCGGCGTCCATTCAGCCCGCAGCGTTCCTGGCGGAAGATCGCGGGTCCGGGTGAGGTCAGCCGGATCAGCAGAGCCAGCAGCAGCATTACGGGGAACAGGAGCAGCAGCGCAGCGCCCGCCAGCACGATATCGGTGACACGCTTCACCAGCAACCGGATCTCGTCATGCGGAGTGGAGGAGAACGTCAGCAGCGGAGACGTACCCAGGCGATCCAGATACACCCGGCTGTTCACATGAGGCAGAAAGCCGACCGCGATGCGCGTGCGAACGCCTTCTTCTTCGCACAACAGCATCACGTCTTCAAGCTCGGCCAGGCGGCGGCTGTCCGTCGCAAAGATGATCTCGTCGATTACGTGGCTGCGTAGCATTTCCGGAAGCACGGTAATGGCGTGAACCGGATAGTCGTTCTCGAGCGTAATGGGCGTCAACAACGATTCCGGGGAATCCGCGAAGAATCCACGCAACCGGACGCCGTGCGATGCGCCCGCCTCTTCCAGTTGCCTGCCCAGCCGTTGCGCGGCATCGCCGAGGCCGACCACCATCACGTAGTGGGGCACCGAGAATTCCCGGCGGACCACACGCAGCAGAAGGCCGGCGTTCAGGCGGAACAGGCACAGCAGGAACCACGTACAAAGAGCAAAGAGCCCGACAAATAAACGGCTGAGGTCCAGACGCCAGAGATATTCGAAAATAACGACGGACATGGCGCCCAGCAGGCACTGCCGGAAGGCATGGCGCAGAATGATGCGAGGATGCGTGGCGTCGATACGGTCGTAGGTCTCCCACCAGGCTCCCGTGGCCACCCACACCACCATCGACCAAACCAACAGGGAGGCAGCCACCCCCTGCGGAATATAGAAATTGTTCTCAAGATTCAGGCGGGAGCGAATGGCATACGCCAGGGCGAAGGCGAGCGCGATCAGGAAGACGTCCGCCGTCCCGAATAGAATTCTAACCCTCTGGCGCTGGCCGCGAAACACTAACGACAGAATACAATGCGGCCCAAGCTTTGGGGCTGAACAGGGCTAGCGAACCTGGACGCTGGATACGGATCCGTCACTGAGGCGGACGATTCCAAAGGTGAAGTCTTTCGCCTGGTACCGGAAGATTTCGACCAAATGCCCGTCATCGAACATGGTGACGCGCGACGAGGGCGCTCCCAGCTTCAGCACCTCCGCTTTGGACGTTCCGCTGGTAAGAGTCTTCAAATCTTCAGCCGTGGCCTGCGGAGGCGGGGGCAGCACAAGCCTCGGAGTCAACGCCGCCGGGGCGGACGCTGTTAAAGGAGGCGGAGGAGGAACCACAGCGGCAATTTTCTTAGGGGGAGGCGGAGGAACCAGGGAATGGTCCTTCACCACGCCGCCCGGTCCAGTCTGCAGCACGGCGCCTTCGCTGGCTTTGTCGGCAGCCTTTGCGCTGGATTTTTCGGCGGGCTTCGCCATATTCGCCACCTTCTCGGGCTTCGCAGCCTTAGAAGCCGTAGTATTCACGTTTTGGAGAACGGCCGCGACGCCTTCACCGACCTTCTTCCCGGCACCGGTTCCAACAGACCCTCCAGCTACAATACCCGCAGCCTCGGTCAGCGCCTGGGACCAGGCAAGGCCAGCTACCACCAGCAACATCGAGAATCGTAAGACCAGGCGCATAAAGGCCCTCCGTTACGATCCTAACTTACTTAAGTCCCAGGACATACGAGGCTTTCGCCTTAGTTTTAAAGTACTAGATCATTAACACCACTTGACAGTGGGGCTTAGAGGAGTATCCTGGAGTCGGATGCCAGCGATTGCCATTCCCGACCTTTACATCCAACAACCCTATGAGTTGTATACGGCGGAGAACCATGCGACTTGGCGGAGGCTCTACAATCGCCTGCTCCCCCGCTGGGAACAGTACGCCAACGAGCGGTTTCAAGCCGGGATTCAGTCACTGTGTCTGCCCCAGGACCGGATTCCGCGTCTGGAAGATGTCAACCGGTTCCTGTCCCCTTTGACGGGTTTCCGCGCCCGCGCGGTTGCCGGATACGTCCCGGCGTTCGTATTCTTCGACTGCCTGCGCAATCGCCAATTCCCCACCACCGTGACCATACGCAAAGGCGAAAAGCTGGATTACCTGCCGGAGCCCGATATTTTTCACGACATCGCCGGACACGTCCCCATGCATACCGATCCGCACTTCGCGGAAACATTGGTCCGATTCGGCGAGTGCGCGCATACCGCCGCGGCGTTGGTTTCAGAGATCCGCGACCCAGCGGAACGCACTCGAACGCTGACCAGCATTTTCCGCGCGATGGCGAGGTTCTTCTGGTTCACCATCGAGTTCGGACTGATGCGGTCGCGTGACGGCATCCGAGTCTATGGAAGCGGTTTGCTCAGCTCCTTCGGCGAGATCGAGCACGCAGTCGCGTCGCCCGATGTGCAACGCTATCCTCTGCAAATCGAGTGGGCCGTCAACCAGGCTTTCGAAATCGACCACTACCAGCCGCTGCTGTTCATCGTCGACTCCTTCGACCACCTCTATAGTTTGGTCGACGAACTGGAGCGGTGGATGAAAGCGGGCAAGCTGAACCACGTGGCGCCGGGCGAGCCGGAGGTCAACGAGGTCGACCTGCAGAGCTTCCTGGAAGCCGCGTAGGGCTATAATCCGGGCATGTGGAAGTTGGTCGCGCTGGTTTTACTGATTGGACTCACTGCCTCCGGCCAGGCGCGCATCCCCATCATCCTCGACACCGATATCGGCGACTCGATTGACGACGCCCTGGCGCTGGCCTTCGCCCTCCACTCGCCAGAATTGGACGTGCGAGCCGTAACCACGGTAATCGACGACGTCGACAGCAAAACCCGCTTGGCGTGGAAGATGCTGAGCATCTACAACCGGCGCGATATCGCACTGGCTACGGGCGCCTCCGAACCTCTGCTCGATCCGACGACCTCGGCGCCATCCAAAGAGTTCGAAGTCCTGACGCGCAATGACGTGATTCCGGACGCCGCACGCAAGCGCGCAGCCGACCTCATGATCGACACCCTGCTGCAATCGCGCGGCAAGATTACGATCGTAGCCATCGGCCCCATGACCAACATCGCACTCGCGCTCAAAACAGACCCGCGTATCAAGAACAACATCGAGCGGATCGTGATCATGGGCGGTGCATACTTGAGCTCCGAAACCGAGTACAACGTCAAGCGCGATCGCGCCGCTGCGGAAATCGTCTTCCAGTCCGGCATCCCGATCACTGCCGTCGGCCTGGACGTGACTTCCCAGTGCAAACTACGCGAAAAGGACCTGGATCGTATGCGACTGGCGGACGATCCTGCCGGGCATTTCCTGATTCATCTGGTCGATCTGGCCGAGGAGCAAACTCACGAGGCTAATCCGACGCTCTACGATCCCCTGGCGATCGCGGCCATTTTTCGACCAGACTTACTGGAGATGCAGGCCGGTACCATCGACGTCCCGCTTTCCGGGCCCGGTCAAACCATCTTTAAACCGTCACCTGGATCGAAGACGCAGGTCGCAGTCAAGGTGAATGCTTCAGCCTTCGTCGAGCTGTTCGTCGACCGGGTGACCAAGGGAGTAGGCGGGTTGAGATAGGCTTTCTTATTTGCCGACCAAGTGCCGCAGGCTGGTGTTGTTTTCCCCGCAGATGAACTCGATCAATTCATCGTCGGGCATCAGCCGTTGGTTGGCAGTTACGGTCCACGGCTTGGTATAGGTTTTCGGATCGTTCACAGTCTCTTCCACCTCCAGGGTCCCGTAGTTGGGCCGGCGGATGCGCTCCGTCAGATGAGCTTCATTGGTTATGGGACTGCCGTTTTCGTCGATCCATCCGTTATCCAGGAAGCCGGTCGACTCCACCACCAGCGTGTCGCCTTCCCACCTTCCAACTGAGTAGCCGTACCACCAGGGCTGCACGTCATCTTTGCCGGGCAGCGCACGGCCATCGGTGAAGATTTGCCGCGTGCCCCCGTTGGATTCCGCCAGCATCACAATCTCGCGCGCGTTCTGAATAAGCTTGCGGGGTTGCGGGTGAAACCACAATTGCACCGGGTTCAACGGCAGACAGTGGGCGTCGGGATGATCTTTGCTGTTTTCCGCCAGCCGCTCATTGCGGAGTTTCAGCGCCCATGGCTGATATGGAAGCAAGCCGCCCGGCATGCTCTGTCCCATGTTCTGGAACATGCCTCGCGGAAATCCCGTCGAGCTATCCGGTGGCGGCGGAGGGGGCCCTCCATCCGGACCCTTCCCCTTCCCCTTTCCGTCGCCCGGCGCTCCTGGACCACCCCGCGGCGCGCTCCATACGCCCGAAAAATCCGGTTTGCCGTCGGCCATCCTGGGCGCAGGCCCGTTCAGATCCGGCTTGCCATCCTTCATTTTGGGAGCGCCAGCCGTGGGATACGAAGGCCATTGCGCGAAGATGGCGAATGAAAAGGCTAGGAACATCACAACTGCAGCGGTCGCGATTAAATTTACTCTGGGCATGCCCATCCTGGATTCCAATTGCTCCGATTCTACCGGCTCAACATCCGCACGTAAAGGGCGGCATCCGGGCCGGCTGAGATAATATAGACCAGATGCAGCCAGATACCGCTCTCCAGTTCGCGACATCTCAACTCACGCGTGTCCGAGCCGAAATTGGAAAAATCATCGTAGGACAGCAGGATGTCGTGGACGGCGTGCTCATCTGTTTGCTGGCGGGCGGCCACGTGCTGCTCGAAGGCGTTCCCGGTCTGGGCAAAACTACGCTGCTGCGGACGCTCTCCAAAGTGATGCACCTGAAGTACTCGCGCATCCAGTTCACACCCGATCTGATGCCCGCCGATATCGTCGGCAGCATGATCATCGATAGCGACAGCGGATCGAAGTCTCTGCGCTTCTCGCCGGGACCGATCTTCGCGCATCTTGTTCTGGCCGACGAGATCAACCGCGCGACGCCCAAGACGCAGTCTGCCCTGCTCGAGGCCATGCAGGAGCACACCGTCACCAGCGGAACGCAGACCATGGAATTGGAACCGCCGTTCCTAGTGATGGCCACGCAGAACCCGATTGAGATGGAAGGAACCTATCCTCTTCCCGAAGCGCAGCTTGATCGCTTCCTGATGAAGATTCTGGTGCGCTTTCCGACGCGCGCCGAGCTTGGCACCATCGTCGAACGCACCAGCCAGAAGGACGAGATCGAGGTTTCGCCCGTCCTTACGCGCGAAGAGATCCTGGATCTCCGTGCCGCCTGCCACCAGGTTTTAGTCGCCCCGCACGTGCAGGATCACGCCATCAGTCTGGTCATGGCCACGCAGCCAGGCGCGGCCGAAGCGCACGAGTTGTCGAATAAGTTCATCCGCTACGGCAGCTCGCCGCGCGGCGCTCAAGCCCTGGTCGAATGCGGGCGAGTCTTCGCCTTGATGAAGGGCCGCCTGCATCTTTCGATCGAGGATATCGACACCATCGCGCCGGCCGTGTTGCGCCACCGCATCATTTTGAATTTCGACGCCCATGCGGAAGGGCAGACTCCGGAAACGATTCTGAACAAGATCATCCCGAGTGTGGCCGCCGCGGTTTCCTCACGTGCCTGAACCGCTGCTTGAAACTCGCTTTCTCGAACGCCTGGAACGGCTAAGCATCCAGTGGCAGAACTCGCTGCCCGGACTGGTAGGCGGACACAACACCTCGCGCTTTGCCGGAGCGGGCCAGGAGTTTCTGGATCATCGCCAATTCCATCATGGCGACGACCTGCGCGCGGTCAACTGGCGGGCCTTCCTGCGTCTGGAAAAACTGTTTCTCAAGATGTTCCAATTGGAGCCGCGGATTCCCGTGCGGATGCTGATCGATGTCAGCAAGTCCATGGAGACCGGAGAAATTAGCAAGTTCTACTACGCGCAAAGACTGGCAGCCGCGTTATGCTACGTGGGCTTGGTCCGGCTCGATTCGATCGCCCTGCAGCCTTTCAGCAACAAGCTGCACGACGCGTTCACGGCCAGCGGCGGACGGCACCGGTTTACGCCGGCCATGAATTTCCTATCCGGTCTGCAGCCGGCGGGACAAACGAATTTCCTGGAATGCTCGCGCCAGTTTTGCTCGAAATATCCGCAGCGCGGCTTGACCCTGGTGATCTCGGATTTCCTGGACGACCGGGATTGTGAAAAACCAATCCAATACTTCGCCGATTTCGGCCATGAACTGATCCTGCTGCAAATCTGGGCGGACGAAGATCGCGAACCACCTTGGGAAGGCGAACTCGAAATCGAAGACGCCGAAACCGGACAGAAAGTGGAGCTGGCTTTCGACAGCGACGCTCGCGCGCAGTACACGGCCGCTTTCGACGCACACGCCGACCTGATCCGTAAGGTGGCCGAGCGAAACAACGGCCGCTACCTGGGCGTGCCGACGTCGGTTCCCATTGAACAGGCGATCTTTGGTCCCTTGGTGAAGAGTGGTGCGGTAGCGTAATGAACTTTCTGAATCTGGGTCTCGGCGAGCTGCTCGGATTGGTGGGCGCGATCTCGGCAGGGGTGGTGGCGCTGTACCTGCTCGATCGCTCCAAGCGCCGGCAACTCGTCGCAACGCTGCGCTTCTGGTCGGCCGCCGATGTACGCACCGAACTGAAGCATCGCCGCCGCATCCAGCAGCCCTGGAGCCTGCTGCTGCAACTGATCAGTCTGGCGCTGCTGCTGACAGCCATCGCCGGGCCGCAACTGGGAATCTTCGACGCCACCGGACGCGATCACGTGATTGTGCTCGACACCTCCGCTTGGATGAGTTCGCGTTCCGGCCGAGGTATTTTGATGGATCAGGCCAAAGCCGATGCCCGGGCCTACCTGCGCAGCATTCCTCGCCGCGACCGCGTGATGCTGGTGCGCGCCGATGCACTGGCGACCCCAGCTACCGCCTTTGAATCCAGCCGCGGCGTGATCGAGAGTGCGATCCAACAATCGCAGCCGGGAGCTTCGGCTTTAAACCTGACCCAGGCGCTGGAATTCGCCGAACGCGCCCAGAAACTGCAATCCCAGCGAGCCGGAGAAATCGTCTTCGTAGGTGCAGGCCGCGTGTCCGAAGAAGAAGCGGGGCTGTCTACACTTCCCGCGAACCTTCGGGTCGTGACCACGAATTCCACTCAGGAAAATGTCGGGCTGCGTAAGATTGGCCTGCGCCGATCGCAATCCGCCCCGGATAGTTGGGATATTTTTGTCGTGGTGCGGAATTATGGCGTGCGCCCGCAGAGTGTCGATCTCGGGTTGCAATTCTCCAAATCGCCCGCCGGCTCAAAGAGATTGACGCTCCGTCCTGGCACCGAGGAGCAGGCGACCTTCACCTATGCAGCTAAATCCGGAGGATTTCTGGAAGCGCGACTAAATGTCCGCGACGCCTTCCCTCAGGATGATCGGGCCATAGTGGAGCTGCCGCCGCAAGTGTCGTCCCATGTCGTGGTTTATTCCAACGAACCACAGTTGCTGCGACCGCTGTTTGCCGCGAATCCACAAGTGGACGCGGTGTTTGAAACGACCGATAAGTTCGATCCGGCGGCGAAAGCTGACGTGGTGGTGCTGGATCGCTTCACGCCGCCATCGCCTCCACGGACTGCGTCGATCTGGATACAGCCGCCGGCGGCGGGATCGCCTGTCCCGGTCAAGGCCACTCGAACCGGCGTAAGGTTAGACCAGTGGCATCCGGAGACGACACTCGGAGCGGGACTCCGCACCAGAGATGTCACGCTCGAATCGGCCGAGGTGTTTTCGCCCGCCTCTGGGGATATCACCGTGGCCGAAACCACGGACGGACCGGTCATTGTCGCGCGAAGCTCGAACTCCAAGCAGGTGGTCATCGGTTTTCACCCCGGCCGCGGCGCGATGAAATACCAGCTGGCGACGCCGTTGCTGATCGCCAATATTCTGCGCTGGATGACGCCGGGTGCGTTCCGGCAATGGGAGTTTCAGGCGGGCACCGTGGGCACGGTTAACGTAGCCGTCGAAAAAGACGCCAAGCCGGAAGACATCCGTGTGCTGGATGCGGAGAACCGTTCCCTGCCCTTCACGCTCGAAACAAACGCCTCCGGAAATAACCTGCGATTCTTTTCCGGAGCGCCCGGAACAGTACGCGTACAGATGGGCGATCGCGAGGCGGTATATTCGCTCACGCTGCCGGATGTCGGTGAGGCAGCCTGGCGCGTGCCTGCCAGCGTCCACAAGGGTGTGCCCCGTCCGGTGACGGCGGATGCCGCTCCCCGCGATCTGTGGCCCTGGCTGGCTCTGTTGGGTGGAATCGGGCTGCTGGCGGACTGGCTGCTGTACGGTCGCAGCCGTGCGTTCCGATTACGAGCATCTGGGGCCATGGCTCCGCACTTTAAGAAAATGGCGCAGTGGAGAAAAGCGTCATGACTTTCGACCGCACATGGGTGTTGGCCATCGCCTGGCTCCCGCTCGCCTGGATGTTATTCGAATGGCGCCGTACGTCGCGCAAGCTCGGTCTGGTCCTCAAGGCAGCGTGCTTCACCGCCATCCTGCTGGCTCTGTCCGAGCCGCGCATGATCCTCCAGGAAACCAAGGTCGCGTTAGCCGTGCTGGTAGATACCTCGGCCAGCTCCTCCCCAGCCGATCTCGAGCGTGCCTCGCAGCTTGCCAAAACGATGTCCGGAGCGCAGGGCCGTCACTGGATGCGCGTCGTCCCGTTTGCGCGGTCCACCCGCGATCTGACTTCCGGCGAGCAACAGAGCAGCCTTAAACTCACTTCGACCGCGGGTGAAGCAGGCCGCGCTACCGACCTTGAAGCCGCCGTGCGCGAGGCGATCGCTGCTCTTCCGGCCGGAATGGTCCCGAGGGTCGCGCTGATCTCGGACGGTAAGGAGAACAAGGGCAGTATCGCGCGCGCCGCGTGGCAAGCGCAGCAACTGGGCATCCCGATAGACACCTTCGCCCTCGCCGGTCGTGCGAAGCCGGCTCTGCGACTGGAGTCGGTCAGTCTGCCTTCGATCGCGTTCACCGGCGAACAGTTTCCGATCGACGTGGTGGTCTCGTCGCCCTCCGCCGGCCCGGCGCAAGTAGAACTCTCCGCCGAAGGCAAACCGCTGGGCCAGACCCAGGTTACTTTGAATCGCGGCGAAAACCCTCTGCGTCTGCACGCCAGCCTGAATACGCCGGGCGCGCTGGATATCGCCGTGGCGATTCGCGCCGGTTCGCTGGGCGATGTGCACTTCGATCAGGCCGTGGCCCTGCGGCAGCCCAAAGTTCTATACGTATCGCAGGATCCCGCCGAGCAGGATTGGCATCTACCAGCGACGCTCGCCGCCGCGCAGTTCAGTGTGAATCGCGTCAAGGATCCGGGCGACGTCCATCTGAACGATTACCAACTGGTGATCTTCAACAACTGGGATCTGGAGGCGATTCCCGCTAACGGCAAGCAGGCGCTCGAACAGTATGTCCAACAAGGCGGCGGATTGCTGGTCATCGGCGGGGAGCGGAATCTCTACAAGGAAGACAAGAAGGTAGAAGATCCGCTGGATCGGACGTTACCGGCGAAGCTGGCTCCTCCACGCTCCCCTGAAGGGACGGCCGTGGTCCTGATCATCGATAAGTCTTCGTCCATGGAAGGCCGCAAGATGGAGCTAGCGCGGGTGGCAGCCATCGGAGTGGTCGAAAATCTCCGCCCGATCGATCAGGTAGGCGTCCTGATTTTCGATAATTCTTTCGAATGGGCTGTGCCCATCCGGCGTGCCGAAGACAAAGCTACGATCAAGCGGCTGATTTCGGGGATCACGCCCGACGGCGGCACCCAGATCGCTCCGGCGCTCACGGAAGCCTTTCGGCGTATCCGCCCCGTGATGGCCACGTACAAACACATCGTTCTTCTAACCGACGGCATTTCGGAAGAAGGCGACAGCCTTTCGCTCGCCAAAGAAGCTGAGGCGCAGAAGATCACCATTTCCACGGTCGGCTTGGGACAGGACGTGAACCGCGGTTATCTGGAACGCGTGGCATTGTCCGCCGGCGGAAAATCCTATTTCCTGACCGAGCCGCAGGGTTTGGAACAACTGCTCCTGCGCGACGTGCTGGAGCATACCGGTTCGACCACTGTGGAGCGTCCTCTCGCCCCGGAGGTTCTCAAGCACGCCGAAATTCTGAACGACGTCGGCATGGAGACAGCGCCGGCCCTCAAGGGCTATGTACGATTTATCTCCAAGCCGACGGCCGAAACCATCTTGCAGTTGGACCGGCACGATCCGCTGCTAGCCCGCTGGCAGTACGGACTCGGACGATCCGCCGTGTTTACCTCGGATGCCAAGACTCGCTGGGCAGCGGACTGGGTCACCTGGAAAGGTTACGACAAGTTCTGGACGAATCTGTCCCGCGATTTGCTTCCGCGAGCGCAGGGTGGTGAGGCGTCGCTCGACTATGACAGCGCCAACGGCGATCTGGTCGTGGAGTATCGCCTGGGGCGCGGCGTTCCCGAGCCGGACATGATTCCCGATGTTTATGCTTTTGGTCCCGACGGGTTCCAGCAGCCGGTCCCGGTGAAGAAGATTGCAGCGGGCACGTTCCGCGGACGCCTGCCGATCGGCCAACGGCAGGGACTGTTTCGCGTGCGCCCGGCCCAAGAGTCGCGCGCATTCCCGGAAGCCGGATTGTATCGTCCTGAAGCCGAGCTGGCCGACTACGGATCGAACGAAGCGTTGCTCAAACAGGTGGCCGAGTTCACCGGCGGGCGCTACCAGCCGGATCCGGCAGCGGTGTTTTCCGGCGGTGGCCGGTCCATCGCATCGTCGCTGCAGCTCTGGCCGGGATTGCTGGGGCTGGCCGTGTTGCTGAGCCTGCTTGAGCTGGTGTTGCGCAAGTGGAAGGGCGTGATGGCGCGGGAATGAACTACCGCTCCATAACTGTCGCGGCTCAGAAACGCACGCTTCCGAGCCGCGACAGTTATGGAGCGGTCAGAGAGCTGTCACTTCTTCCGCGTGAACAAGAGTCCAGTCCAGACTTCGTTCACCGAGCACACCTTGTAATCCACCAGGCCCACCGAAAGCGCCGCCTCCCGAATAAACCCTTGCGTAAGTCCCGACGCCTGTCGACCCTTTGGGTAGACGATCCATATCCGGCTGGTCAACGCGCGTTTGCGGATGCCGGGCAACCCCGCGAGATACGTATCCGGATCGCGAACGAACCAGAGCGTCAACGGCAGCGTCTCCTCCGGGTCTTCTTCTAGCGTGACGTCTTTCGGAAGCTTGCCGATCACCCGCACGTAATCCGCCGGCGCGTCGATCAGCGCCACCCGCGCGCCGGCCCGGATGCCGAGCTTTTCAGCAGTTGTACGGTCGGTGCGATCCATCATGCGGGGAGGAACCACCGGATCAGCCAGCGGCTTCACTCGCTTCAATGCCGAGACCAGTCGCGACCGCGAGGTGTAGACGGCATCCGGAAGGTCTTTCCGAATGCGTTCGACTTTCTCTGGGTCGCCGTCGACAAAAACGATGGGGATGTGACGGAGGGACTTGGTCGCACGGATCTCGGCACCCACGTAGCGCCCGTGCGACGGAAGCCGGGTCAGATCGATGATCGCAGCCAGCGTTGGTTTTTCGCGGAGCGAACGCCAGTTCCCATTGGCTTTGTCGCCAGGATACTCGACCGTGTATCCGCCCGCGCGTAAAGCAAGAATCAGGGGCTTGGCCTCATCGGCTCGCCAATGAAACAGCCGCACGCGGGGCATGAGCATATTCTGCCAAACCGGACCTCGGCCGGGCGGCTAAGCCACCCGGTCCGTCGTCCAGCGGACGACTTGCGTTGAGTCATCCCTTCCTCCGACATTAGTTATCGCGTAACTTCGGAGGAAAGCGGCTCAAGGGTGGGGAAATTTCTTTTGGAGCTGCTCCAACTTCGCCATGGCCGCGCCGGAATCGATCGCCTGTTTCGTTAACTCCATGCCGCCGGCTAGATCGGGTGCCAATCCCGCAGCCAGCAATCCGGCAGCGGCATTCACGAGCACGATATCCCGGCAAGAGCCGACCCCACCGCGAAGAATCCCCAGTATCATCTGTGCATTACAGGCGGAATCTCCACCTTTAAGTGAAGCCGGTTGCGCGATTTGGACCCCAAAATCCGCTGGCTTCCAGAGGTGTTTCCGCACCCCCATGGCCGTTACCTCGTAGACGTCGGTCGCCGTCGTCGTTGTGATCTCGTCCAGCCCGTCCTGCCCATGCACGACGAAGGCTCGGAGCGTTCCCAACTCTGCCAAGGCTTCCGCCATCAATTTGGCAATTTCGAGCGATGGCGCTCCAATCAATTGCGCGCTCGCCCGGGCCGGATTCGCTAGGGGTCCCAAAAGATTGAGAACCGTCCGGGTTTTCAACGCCCTCCGCACGGGCTGCGCATGCTTCATCGCCGGATGCAGCGCCGGCGCGAATAGGAACCCAATTCCGATCTCGCGAATCGATCGCCCGGCATCCTCAGGCGTCACATCGGTTATGCGGACGCCCAAAGCTTCGAGAACATCGGCGCTTCCGCTGTTACTCGATATCGATCGGTTGCCGTGCTTGGCGACATGCGCGCCGGCTCCCGCCATCACGATGGCCACGGCGGTCGAAATATTGAATGTCCCCGAGCCGTCCCCGCCGGTTCCGCAGGTATCGATGACGTCGGGTCCCGCGTCCACCACGATCATACGATCGCGCATCGCACGCGCGAATCCCGCAATCTCTGTAGCCGTCTCGCCCTTCATTTTCAGGGCGACCAGAAACCCGGCGATCTCCGCTTCGCCCGCATGGCCTTCGAGCAGCGCACCCATTGCCTGGTGGGATTCCTCCGAAGTGAGATCGGAGCCCGCAACAACGCGATGCAAATAAGGCAGAAGGGACATGACGTGCGCTATAGTGAGAATTCTTCACTGTAGCATCGCAATGAAAATCCATGAATATCAGGCCAAGGCCCTCTTGGCACGCTACGGAGTCCCTGTCCCGAGAGGCGAAATCGCACTTTCGGTGAAGGAAGCCGGCGCGGCGGCATCACGCATTGGCGGAAGCGTAGTGGTCAAGGCCCAGATTCACGCGGGCGGACGCGGTAAAGGCGGCGGCGTCAAGGTCGCCAAGAATGCTGAAGAGGCCGCCGAGATCGCGCAGAAGATCCTGGGTATGACGCTGGTGACCCATCAGACCGGTCCAGAAGGCCGCGTGGTCCAGCGCGTTCTGATCGAAGAGACCTTGCCGATTGAGCGCGAGCTCTACCTCGGCATCGTGCTCGATCGCGCGCGCGGCAAGAACGTGTTTATGGCTTCGGCCGATGGCGGCGTGGAGATCGAAGAGGTCGCCGCCAAGACGCCCGAGCGGATTCTGAAAGAGCCCATCGAACCCGGGCTCGGCTTGACGCCGTTCCAGGCCCGCAAACTGGCCTTCGGTATCGGCATTACCGGCCCATCGGCAAATCTTGCGGCCCAGGCGATGATGGCTCTGGCTCGCGCGAATGAAGCCCTGGACGCGTCTCTCGCCGAGATCAATCCTTTCATCCTGACCAAGGACGGCAAGGTCTACGCGCTCGACGCCAAGATGAACTTGGACGACAACGCGTTATTCCGCCACAAGGATTTACAGGAGCTGCGCGATCTGAACGAAGAAGATCCCCTGGAGGTGGAAGCGTCGCGCTTCGGGCTCACCTACATCAAGCTCGATGGCAACGTCGCATGCCTGGTGAACGGCGCGGGACTGGCCATGGCCACCATGGATATCGTGAAGTTCGCGGGCGGCAATCCTGCGAATTTTCTGGATGCCGGCGGAGGCGCCAACGTCGAACAGATCCGCAACGCGTTTCGCATCCTGCTCTCCGACAAATCCGTGAAAGCCGTGCTCATCAATGTCTTCTGCGGGATTCTCCGCGGCGACATTGTGGCGCAAGGTGTGGTCGAGGCAGCCGGTGCGATGACTCACCCCATTCCGATTGTGGTTCGCATGGAAGGCACCAACGCCGAGCAGGGACGAAAGATCCTGAACGACTCGGGTTTGAAAGTGATCGTCGCCGACGGAATGCGGGATGCAGCCGAGAAAGTCGTAGCCGCCGCCAAATGAGCGTCCTCGTCAACGAAAACACACGATTGTTAGTGCAGGGCTTCACGGGTAAGGAAGGCACCTTCCACGCCCAGCAGGCCATCGCTTATGGAACGAAAGTGGTGGGAGGCGTCACGCCGGGTAAGGGCGGCCAAAAACATCTCGACCTGCCGGTGTTCGATACCGTAGCGACCGCCGTACAGGCTACGGGCGCGAATGCGACCGTTATCTTCGTGCCGCCGCCCTTCGCCGCGGACGCGATCATGGAGGCCGCCGACGCCGGTCTCGCGCTGGTCGTCTGCATCACCGAAGGAATTCCGCAATCGGATATGCTGCGCGCGTGGTCTTATCTCAAGGAACACCCGAACACGCGGCTCATCGGCCCCAATTGCCCCGGCGTCATCTCGCCCGGCAAGTGCAAGATCGGCATCATGCCGGCGCATATCCACAAGCCCGGCCACGTGGGCGTCGTCTCCCGATCGGGAACCTTGACCTACGAAGCTGTCGGTCAGCTCACCGGCTTGGGGATCGGACAATCCACCTGCATCGGCATCGGTGGCGACCCGATTATCGGCACGACATTTATCGATTCGATCAAGCTATTCAACGAGGATCCCGATACGCACGCCATCGTGATGATCGGTGAGATCGGCGGCAGCGCCGAGGAATCGGCCGCCGACTACATTCAAAAGAACGTCAAAAAACCCGTGGTGGGATTCATCGCCGGACAGACCGCGCCCCCGGGACGCCGCATGGGGCATGCGGGAGCGATTATTTCGGGCGGCAGCGGTAAGGCCGCGGACAAAATCTCCGCCATGAAAGCTGCCGGGATTGATGTCTGTGCATCGCCGGCAGAGATAGGACAACGAATATGGAACGTACTTTCGCAATCATCAAACCCGACGCCGTAGCCGCTAACCAGGCCGGCGACATTATTGCCATCGCACAAAAAGCCGGATTCCGTGTGGCCGGAATGAAAATGAAGCGCCTGAGCCAACTGGAAGCGGAGGGTTTCTACGCAGTCCATCGCGAGCGGCCCTTCTACGGCTCGCTGGTGAAGTTCATGACCGAAGGCCCGGTGGTCGTCATGGTGCTGGAATCGGCCGATGCGATCAAGAAGTGGCGCGATACGATGGGAGCGACGAATCCCGCTAACGCGGCCGAGGGCACCATTCGCAAGCGCTTCGCCACCAGCATCGAGCGCAACTGCGTGCACGGATCGGACGCGCCGGAGACCGCTGCGGTCGAAATCCCGTTCTTCTTTAGCGCGACGGAACTGCTCTAGGAGGGCGGACTTTAGTCCGCGCGGGGCTTTAGCCCCGCTTCTTAGGTTCGACGCTCAACTTCATCCCGTCGACCGACACGACGCGCACTTCCCCGCCCGGCTCCACCGGAGTGGCCGACACGGCATCCCAATACTCGCCGTGTACGAACACTTTCCCGGCTGGTGCGAGCGCCGTCCGCGTCTCGCCGATCTCATTTAGCAAGCCTTCACCGCCCATCAGCGATTTGTTTCGGCGCGCCTTTATGGCCAGCGACAGCAGGAACATCGTGATCAGCGCGAAGGGTATCGATACCGACAGCGCCGTAGCCAGATGAATCTGCATCTCCGGCGGACCATCGACCAGCATCAGCGCGCCCAGAACCAGGGCGACAGTGCCGCCTGTGCCCAGGACTCCGTGCGAGGCAAAGTGCGCCTCCAGGACGAATAGCGTCGCGCCCAACAGCAGTAACGACACCCCGACCCAGCTCAGCGGGAGCACCGCGAGCGATGACGCACCCATCAGTAACAGGATGCCTCCGGCGACGCCCGGGAAAATCAAACCGGGCGAATTAAATTCCACGTACAATCCCAGCGCTCCCACGATCAGCAGAATGAAGCCAACATTCGGATCGGCTATAGCGCTGATGATGCGTTCCCGCAGCGTCAGGCCGTACGGAACCACTTCCGCGCCACTTAGATGGAGAACCTCCTTGCGGCCATCGAAGCGCGTGATTTCGCGGCCCTCCAGCGCGTCGAACAGTTTCTGCTCGCTGGGTGCGATCAGGTCGATCAAATGCTGGTCGAGCGCCTCCTTCTCGGTAAACGAGCTGGCTTGGCGAATGGTGGTCTCGGCCAGCGTAGCGTTGCGGCCGCGCTTTTCCACCGTGCTGCGGAGCCATGCCGAGGCGTCATTCTCGACTTTGTGGCGCATGGTCTCGTCCATTTGCCCGGTGAGCGAAACCGGGGATGACGCTCCCGTATTCGTGCCGGGAGCCATCGCGGCCACGTCCGAAGCTTCGAGGATAAAGAATCCGGCCGAGGCTGCGCGGCCCCCGCTAGGCGTGACGTAAGCGATCACCGGCACGCGCGACGCGACAATCTTCTCGTTCATCTGGCGCGTGGCATCCAGCAGCCCGCCGGGAGTGTTCAGGCGCAGCAGTACCGCCGCGGCGTTCTGGCTGGCTGCCTGATCCAGAGCATGCGCCAGAAGATCCACTGTGATGGGATGGATCACACCGTCGATGTCCACCGCGATCACCTTGGGCGCGGCAGAAAGCGCCGTAGCCACCAATGCAGCTAGACACAATCGCTTGAACATGTAGGATAACCCCACTACTACAGTACCGCCGCCGTGAAGTTCAGGACGCGACCAACCTCGCACAGTGCGATTCAGTGGCAACGTTAAACTAGATGGTAGTGCCCCCCCGCACAATACTGGTTCGCGCCACCAACTGGGTAGGCGACGCGGTGATGTCCCTGCCCGCCTTGCGTGCGCTGCGCGAACGATTTCCGCAGGCCCACATCTCGATCCTGGCCAAGCCCTGGGTGGCCGATCTCTATCGCCGCGGACACGTTTGTAACAGCCTGATTCCGTATACGGCTCGCACACTGGGAGAAAAAGTGGCGGCGGCTCGCGCCCTTCGCCCACGTCACTTCGATACCGCGATACTTCTCCAAAACGCTTTTGAAGCCGCTGCGATCGCTTACCTAGCCGGTATTCCCGAGCGCATCGGCTACGCCCGCGACGGGCGCGGATTCCTTCTCACGCGTGCGATCTCGGTGCCGAAGCCTGGCGAAATCCCGCGCCACGAAAGCTTCTACTATCTGGAACTGCTCCGCCGCGCCGGGATCATCGACGCCATGCCGGCAAACGACGCGATCCGCCTGGAAGGCGCTCCTGCCGCGCGCGCCGCCGGAGTGGAGCGACTCCAACAACTCGGACTGAGTGATAACGTCATCGGAGTGAGCCCCGGGGCCGCTTATGGGACCGCCAAGCGCTGGCGGCCGGAGCGGTTCGCCGACTCGGCCATTCGCGTGGCCAACGAACTCGGCGCATCTGTCGCTATCTTTGGTTCGAAAGACGAGCGGGATCTCTGCCAGTCAGTCGCCAGTTCCATCGCCGCTTCCATCGTAAAGCCCGTCAAAAACTTCGCGGGAGAAACGTCGCTCGCGGAGTTCATCGACCTGGCCGCGGCCTGCCGGATCTACCTGACCAACGATTCCGGCGCCATGCACATCGCCTCCGCGCTCGGCGTCCCGACCGTCGCCATCTTCGGCGCAACCGATGACGAAGCCACCGGCCCCACCGGTCCGCTGGCGAAAGTGGTCCGCGAGCCGGTGGAGTGCAGCCCGTGCCTGAAGCGCGAGTGTCCCATCGATCACCGCTGCATGACTCGCGTCAGCGCGGCGCGAGTAGCGGAAACGGCACTCGACCTGTTGAAATGAAACTTAAGAACCGATGTTCCGCATCCTAGTCGTACGGCTCGGCTCCATGGGGGATGTGATCCATGCCCTGCCCGCGGTCGCGAGCCTCAAGCACAGCTTTCCGCACAGCCGCCTGAGCTGGGTCATCAAGCCCCGCTGGGCTCCTTTGCTCGAAGGCAATCCCTATGTCGACGAGATCATTCCGTTCACTCGCTCGGCTCGCGAGATTCTGGCGACCCGCCGCCTCCTGCGCCGCGAACGTTACGAGCTAGCGGTGGATCTACAGGGACTCATCCAGTCAGCGCTAGTCGCAGCTTGCGCGAAGGCTGACAAAATCGTCGGCTTGGCACGCAGCCAGGCGCGTGAGAGCTTTGCGGCCATGTTCTATTCGTCGACGGTGCGGACCACCGCCGTGCATCGTGTGGATCGCTACCTGGAACTGGTCGCCGCCGCGGGCGCTTCCAACCTCCTGCGCACATTTCCGCTGCCGCCCGGGAAGCCCGAAGGCACGTTGCCGGAGGGACCCTTCGTGCTGGCGTGTCCTCTGGCCGGCTGGGGCTCAAAACAGTGGCCGCTCGGACACTTCGCGGAGCTCGCGGGTCGCCTGAAACTGCCGCTCGTGGTCAACGGTCCGCCTGACGCCGCGGAAGTCCTGGGGCGAATCGAAGGCGCCCACGTTCACCTATCCGGCATCCAGGGCTTGATCGACGCCACGCGCCGCGCACAGGCGATTGTAGGCGTGGATAGCGGGCCGGTCCATCTGGCGGCCGCCCTGGGTAAGCCGGGCGTCGCCATCTATGGACCCACCGATCCGGCTTCCCATGGACCCTACGGCGGGACTCTGCGGGTCTTGCGAAGTTCCACGGCGATCACCAGCTACAAGCGCCGTGCGGCGGATCCCGGAAGCATGCGCGCGGTAAGCGCAGCCGAAGTTCTGGAAGCCCTGGAAATGTGTCCCGCGTGAGTTTTCCAAAACCATACGCCGATGCCGTTGCGAAGCTGCGTGTGCCCGGCGGATTCCTAATGGTGGCCGCATTCCTGTGGCTGTCGACGCCCACCTGGACGTCGCTGGCGTGGGGACTTCCCGTTTCCGTGATGGGTCTGGCGTTGCGCGCCTGGGCCGCCGGGCATTTGGAAAAGAATCGCATGCTGGCGGAGAGCGGTCCATATGCCTACGTGCGCAATCCGCTGTACATCGGAACACTGTCGGTCGCCGCGGGATTCGTGATCGCTTCCCGGCGCTGGGAGCTGGGCGTGCTCTTCGCGGCCGTGTTCCTGCTGATCTATCTCCCGGTCGTGGAACTGGAGGAGCAGCACCTGCGGTCGCTGTTTCCCGAGTATGCCGATTACGCGAAACGCGTGCCCCGGCTATGGCCTCGATTCACGGGTCACAGCTCGAAGCACTTTCGAATTGAGGTGTATGTGCGCAACCAGGAGTACCAGGCTCTGCTGGGTTTTCTGATCGGCGTGGCCGTGCTTATTTGGAAAGTCGTTTAGCGATGCGCGGATATACCTTCCGCGCGTTGCCTTCGAACAGCTTGTAACGATCGCCGTCGCTCAGCGGAAGCGCGTCCAGGTACTTCTTGGTGTCGTCGTAATACTGCCCGGTCCGTGGATCGATGCCGCGCACCGCGCCCACCATCTCCGATCCGAACAGGATGTTGTCCACGGGCACCACCTTGAGCAACAGTTCGATTCCGGGCAAGTGGTACACGCACGTATCGAAGAAGACGTTCTTCAACAGGTGTTCTTCGAGAGTCGGGCGCTTCATGTCTTGTGCGAGCCCCCGGTAGCGGCCCCAATGAAAGGGCACCGCACCGCCGCCATGCGGGATGATGAACCGCAGCGTCGGGAAATCCTTGAACAGATCGCCCTGAATGAACTGCATGAACGCCGTAGTGTCCGCGTTGATGTAATGCGCTCCGGTCGCGTGAAACACGGGATTGCATGACGAGCTGACGTGTACCATCGCGGGCACATCCAGCTCCACCATCTTTTCGTACACCGGATACCAGTACTTATCGATCAGCGGAGGAGCGTTCCAGAGGCCGCCCGAAGGGTCCGGATTCAAGTTACAGCCGATGAAGCCGAACTCGTTCACGCAGCGTTCCAATTCTTCTATTACATTTTGAGGCGGCACGCCCGGCGATTGCGGCAGTTGGCACACGCCGACGAAGTTACTCGGATACAGCGTGCAAACGCGGTGAATCAGGTCGTTGCAGTGCCGCGACCAGTCCGCGCTGGTCGTCGCAGTGCCAATATGATGGGCCATGGCTGAGGCGCGCGGCGAGAAGATCGTAACATCCGTGCCGCGCTCGCGCTGCAACTTGAGCTGCGCGCCTTCGAGACTTTCCCGAATCTGGTCATCGCTGATGTTGATCTTGCCGTCGTAAGGAGGTTGCGACGGATCCTTGAGCGCAGCAGTCTGCGCATCGCGATAATCCTGAAGCGCCTTGGGCGCAGTGGTGTAGTGGCCGTGACAATCGATAATCATGAATCTTCAAGCTTACAAAAATCCGTCCAAGGGCTGCACGATTTTGCCGCCGACAATCGGCGTACAGTCCGGTGGAAACTCCTGCGTGAGCTGATGCCCGTCGTCCAAAAGCTTCCGCAGGAAGCCGTCAAGGTGTTGCATCGCGCCATTGGGAAGGTCGTGCAGGACCACCAGAGTCCATTCGCGTGTGCGGCAGTCGGCCAGCGCGCGATCCATCCAGCCGTCCGGATCCCGAAAATCCCCCGGCACGGAGTTCCACAACACGCAGGTATGTCCGCCGGCGGTAAGCCGATCGACCACTGCCGGATGCAACAAACCGTTGCCTAGCTTGCCCGCGCCTCCGCGAGGTCGGAACAGCGGCACCGGCTGTTTCAACCAAGACAAGGCTTCTTCCGTACGCTCGAATTCCTGAAGCGCGGCCTCACGAGTCGCCTCACCCAAACGGCCGGCGTGCGACCAGGTATGGTTCCCGATCCAGTGCCCTTCGCGGCTCGCGCGACGCGCCAGGTCCAGACCCACAGGCGTGCTGACCTTCTGCCCTAGTACAAAGAAAGTGGATTTGATGCCATGTTGCCCGAGGCAATCGAGCACCTGTGGTGTAGCTTGCGATTCAGGACCGTTGTCGAATGTTAAAGTGACCTGCGCCAACCGCTACCGCTTGGCCACAAGTACGCTGTCGACGATCTCGCGGAACTCCTCGTCGGTCAGCAACCCGCGCTTGTCGATGCCCTTGTCTTTGACGCGCTTGAGCATCTCGCCGATAGCTTCGTCGTCGGCATCGGTAATGCCGAGCTTTTCGAGATTGTAAGTGATCGACAGCTTGCCGCTCTTCTTGCCCAGCACCACTTCGCCCTTGCGACCGGTAAGCGCCGGATGCGTTCCGAACATCGCCAGCGGCTCCTTCACGACCAGATCCACGCCGATGCCGGATTCGCGAGTAAAGTTCCGATCGCCGAGAATCGGTTTGTTAGCCGCGATGGGAAACCGGCTGATGCGGCTCACCAGCTCGCCCAGTTCAGGGAGCTTGGCCAGGTTGTACTTCGTGTCGTATCCATAGAGCACGTGCAGCGCGACGATCAGCTCTTCGAGCGCCGCGTTGCCCGTCCGCTCACCCAATCCGTTGGCGCAACTGTGGACGCAGTCCGCTCCCGCCTCGACGCCGGCTAGTTCTGTTGCCACTGCCATCCCGAAATCATTGTGCGTGTGCACTTCCACGGGCAGGTTGTTGGTCAGCTTCTTCACCATGCGGACCATGAACTTCATGGCTTCGGGAAGAATGCAGCCCATGGTGTCGACGACGCCCACTGCATCCGGCGGCGCTTCCTGCATGATGCGGGTGAGCACGTTGGATAGATCCTCTTCGCGAGCGCGTGTGGTGTCGTAAGGGAAATACACCACGTGCATGCCGCGTGACTTGGCGTAATTGATCACCGGTACGCTCTTGCGCAGAACATCTTCCCAGGTCCACTTGAACTGATACTTGAGCTTGGGATAGCCGATCGGAACTTCGATGATCACGCCGTGGCAGCCGCACTCGATGGCCTTGTCGATATCGGCGTTGATGGCGCGGGCGAAGGTGTAGATCTTAGACTTGAGTCCCAGCTTCGAGATTTGCTTGATGGCCTCGAAGTCCTGATCGGACACCGCGGGCATCCCGGCTTCGATCCGGTCCACACCGATCTCGTCCAGCTTCTCGGCGATCTCGACCTTTTCTTTGATGCTCATCACCACGCCGGGCGTCTGCTCGCCGTCGCGCAGCGTCGCATCGTGGATGCTCACGGTTTTAGGAAGTTGGTAAGTGTCCCGCACTTCGGGGACGAAGTTATAGGGGCTGACCCACCACTCGTTATCGCGAAAGTACTTGTCGTTCATCAGCAACAATTATAGACCTTGGGTTGGTCCGGATCCAAAAAGGTCTTGCAAGAGAACCACGTCTAGGTGTATGCGCTCGTTCTGGCCAAAAAAGGCGTGAACACGGGACCAAAATTAAGCCGCTCGATTAACGCAGAGTGCCCTGCGAACCCGGATGGCGGAAACTTCTGCGGAGTGGGCTCTCGACCTGGAATGATGAACGGCCAACGAGTTCCCATAGCCCGCATCACCCGCGAGCTGTCTCCGTTCGCGGGCCGTCCCGTGCAGGATGAGACGGGCTTGTCGGGCGCCTTCGATTTCCAACTGACCTGGACGCCGGATCCAGGCGAACCTCGGGCGGACGGGGATAAGGTGAAGGCCGCCGGCATCCCTGTCGATCCAGCGGGCCCGTCGTTCTTCTCCGCGATCCAAGAGCAGCTTGGGTTGAAGCTCGAATCGAAGAAGGGTCAGGTTGAGATCCTCGTCATCGATCACGCGGAGCGGCCGTCCGAAAACTAAGTTTTTGGAACTTTCGGGCCGCCTCGAACGGAAATCAGCATGATGACTCCGCGCGTGTTCGTGACACTCTTATTGGCGGTTCGATCGCACACGCGCAACCTGCGCCGAAATTCGAACTGGCTTCGGTCAAACTCTACCAGGATGATGGGGTGAGTCCTCGCAACTTACACAACTCTTATGGCCCGCAGGGAATCGATTTTCGGGAAA
>Ga0207687_10000452_pt1 | contig 27929 bp, 26 predicted proteins | sample KBSM54metaG_FD_184399 | JGI IMG/M metagenome (GOLD analysis project Ga0207687, IMG submission 184399) | Miscanthus rhizosphere microbial communities from Kellogg Biological Station, Michigan, USA - KBS M5-4 metaG (SPAdes) (version 2) | ecosystem: Host-associated > Plants > Roots > Rhizosphere >...
CACTTTGATGTAGAAGCAGTCTTCGCCGGCGACGGTGTGGACTTCGAGGATCTCGTCGTCGGTGCGCATCAGCTGGCGGAACTGCTTCCACTGCTTCGCGTCGAATGTCGGACCGCGCGCGGCGACGAACGCGGTTACTTCGCGGCCGAGGGTTTTCGGATCGACGACGACAGTGGTACCGAGGATGATGCCGGAGCGCTCGAGCTTCTCCATCCGCTCGGCGACCGCGGGACGAGAGAGCCCGATCTGGTCGGCGATTTGCGAGACGGGAGTGCGCGCGTCGCGCAGCAGGAGATCGAGAATGCCGCGATCGAGGTCATCCAGCTCGACTGCCATGACAGAAGCTTACATCTCAAAACGAAGGCTGTCGAGCCGGATGACCGTCGATTCGACGGCGAAACGGTTACAACACCGACGCGAGCGGCGTCAGGCGCAGGGCCTTGGCTGCCGCGGCGGCACGCCGGGGAAGGACACGCGCGAGGCAAGAAGCGCGCGGATAGTTAAATTCGCTCCGGCGCTTCGCGCTCCGCAGGAGATCGCGTTGCAGGTATTCGACTTTGACGGCGCCCGCGGGATCGTCGACGAGCTTGCGCAGCGAGGCGCGGCTCAGGACGACGGTCCGCAGCTTGAGATCGTTCGTACGGACGGCGTACCGGATCGCGTCGCGCTCATCGGAGCAGACACGCATGAACGAGCCGCTCGGCAATACGCTCACAATCTCTTCGGCGACTCGCAGCTCATGAATCATCCCGGTGGCCATTCGTTCCTCCTTGTTGCAGGTCTCTCGGTCTCTGGAGCTATAGACGTCAGAAACGGTCCAAAGTTTCGTCAATCATGAGAGTGACCTTCGCTCGTCTCAGTCTCGTAACCGACGCAAAGCCGGACGAAACGATCCTCGACGCCGCCCGCCGCGCCGGCGCGCCGCTCGGAAACTCGTGCGGCGGCGTCGGGGTCTGCAGCCGCTGCAAGGTACAAGTCGTCGCCGGCGCCGAGAACCTCGGCGCCCCGACGCGGATGGAGTCGACGCGCGTGAGCGGCGATGAGCGGCTAGCGTGTCAAGCGGTGGTGTTCGGGGACTGCGAGGTTACGACGACGTACTGGTGACGCGGGCTGGCGGCCAGCGGGTTGCGGGACATTCCGGCGTAAACGTCCCGGCCTCCCGCAAGCCGCTAGCCCGTAATGAACATGCAGTCCCCGTAGCTATAAAAAAAGTACCGCTGCGCGATCGCTTCTTCGTACGCGCGGCGGATCGTTTCGACGCCGGCGAACGCGGAGACGAGCATGATCAGCGTCGACTCGGGCAGATGAAAATTCGTCAGCAGCTTGCCGACGGCCTTGAACTCGTAGCCCGGTGTGATGAAGATCGACGTCTCGCGTTTGCCGGCGTTGAAGCGGCCTTCCTGGATCGCGCTTTCGAGTGTTCGCACGCTCGTCGTTCCGACGGCGACGATCTTTCGTCCTTCGTCGCGCGCGCGATTGAGGCGATCGGCGGCATCCTGCGAGATCTCGTAGCGCTCCGCGTCCATCTTGTGCTCGGCGATGTCGTCGACTTTCACCGGCTTGAACGTGCCGATGCCGACGTGCAGCGTCACGCGCACGATCTCGATGCCGCGCGCGGCGATGCGATCGAGCGTCTCCTGCGTGAAATGCAAGCCGGCCGTCGGTGCCGCGATCGCGCCGCGCTCGGCCGCGTAGACCGTTTGATATGACTCCTTGTCGCTTTCGCGCGGCGTCTCGCGCGCGATGTACGGCGGCAGCGGCGGAATGCCGATGCGCTCGACTTCGTCGAGATCGCCTTCGAAGCGGATCACGATCGTGCCGTCGTCGCGCTTCTCGTTCACGACCGCGGCGAGGCGATCGGAGAACGGAATGCGATCTCCGATGCGCACACGCCTGGCCGGCTTCGCCCACGACTCCCACGTTTGCGGATCGAGTTGCCGCGTCAGGAGAAACTCGAGGCGGCGATGCTGCGCGTAGAGGCGCGCCGGAATCACGCGCGTGTCGTTGATCACGAGCACGTCGCTCGGCTCGAGCCGGTCGGGAAACGACGCGAACGTCGAATGCTCGATTCGGTCGGGCGGCGTGACCACCATCATCCGCGCGCGGCCGCGCTCGCGCGGCTCCTGAGCGATCAGCTCGGGCGGGAGGTGGTAGTTGAAGTCGGAGCGCAGCATGCTTTGAGTGCGCCGTGCGCACTAGAATCGAGCGCGAATGATACGCAGCCGCGTCATCACCTGCAGCGACGCCGCCACGGCCGGCGAGCGCGTCGATCGCTCCGGACCGGCGGTGCGCGACATCCTCGCCGAGCAGTTTGACGTCGACTCGATCGTCATCGTCGCCGATGACATCGACCTCATCGCCGCCGCAATCGAGAACGCGACCGGCGATGGCGCGCGACTCGTCGTCACCACCGGCGGCACCGGCATCGCGCCTCGCGACGTGACGCCGGAAGCCACGATGCGCGTCTGCGAGCGCGTGATTCCCGGCTTCGGCGAGCGCATGCGCGCGACCTCCCCTCTCGGCGCGCTCTCGCGCGCGATGGCCGCGACGCGCGGAGAGGCACTCATCGTGAATCTCCCGGGAAGCGTGAACGGCGCAACCGAGTGTCTTCGCGCGATTCTGCCGCTCGTGCCGCACGCGCTCGAGCTGCTGACCGGAAAGAAAGTGGAGAAGCATCCATGAAGTTGGGCGTCGACGTTTTCGATCTCTCTTCGCTGCGCGGCAAGCGCGTCGCGGTGTTGTCGCACCAGGCCGGACTGACGAGTGACCTTCGCCGCACCGTCGACGTCATCCCGTGCGATCTCATCTTCGGTCCCGAGCACGGATTCTGGGGCGTCGCGCAGGACATGGAAGGCGCCTCGAGCGAAGGCGATCCGCAAGCGCCGATCGAGTCGCTCTACACGTCGCCGAAAGACGAGTCGCCGCAGGAGCTTTGCCGAGCGAAGAAACGGTTATGGCCCGATGAGCCGCGGATGCGCGAGATCGATGTGGTCGTCGTCGATCTGCAGGACGTCGGCGCGCGCTACTACACCTTCGCGAACACGATGGCGTACTGCATGGAAGTGGCGAAGGGCACCGGAACGAAAGTGATCGTGCTCGATCGTCCGAATCCGATCAACGGCGTCGACGTCGAAGGCAACATCATGGAGTCGTTCTTCAGCTTCGTCGGACAGTTCAAGCTGCCGCCGCGGCACGGGATGACGATCGGCGAGCTCGCGCGATTCTTCGAGATGGCCGATCCGCGCTTTCGCTGCGATCTCGAAGTCGTACCGATGGAGGGATGGCGGCGCGAGATGTGGTGGGACGACACCGGCATCACGTGGGTCGCGCCGTCGCCGAACATGCCGACGCTGACGACCGCGATCGTCTATCCCGGCATGTGCCTCGTCGAAGCGACGGAGATCAGCGAAGGCCGCGGCACGACGACGCCGTTCGAGCTGTTCGGCGCACCGGGCTTCGATCCCTTCGCGCTCGCGGAGCGCCTCAACGATCTCAAACTGCCGGGCGTGATCTTTCGTCCGCAGTACTTCAAGCCGATGTTTCAGAAGGCGGCCGCGAAGCGATGCGGCGGCGTGCAGATGCATGTCACCGACCGCACCGCGTTCGAGCCGTACCGCACGGGACTCTGGTGCATCAAAGTGCTCGCCGAGCATCCTGGATTCGAATGGCGCAAAGCGCCGTACGAATACGAGACCGTCGGCGCGATCAATCAACTCACCGGCACCGCGCGATTCAAAGAAATCGTCGAAAACGGAAGCGACGCCGATCTCGAAGAGTGGATCGAGTCGTGGCAGGAACCGGATGCCGAGTTCATGCGGATGAGGAAAGCCGCGTTGCTGTACAAGGAGTGATGAGTAATGAGTGATGAGTCATGAGTGCGCACTCATCACTCATTACTCATCACTCATCACTACAATGTCCCGATGCGCTTCGCCATCCTCGCCTTCACGACTCTCTTCGCTCTTCCCCCCGGCGCGATTCAAATCACTCACGTCGATTGGAAGCCCGGCCCGCCGTCGATGCCGAAGGGATCGAAAATGGCGGTGCTCGAAGGCGATTCGAAAGCGGCGGGCATCTTCACGATGCGCCTTATGATTCCTGCCGGGTCGCGCGTCCAGCCGCACTGGCATCCGCGGCCTGAGCGCGTCACGATTCTCTCCGGCGAAGTTCGCGTCGGATTCGGCGATGAGTTCACGACCAACGGGATGACGAAGTTCGGCGCCGGCGACTTCTACATCAATCCGCCCGAGAGCCATCACTACGTCTCCTTCCCGCGCGACTCCGTCATCCAGATCACCGGCGAGGGACCGTGGGAGATTCACTTCCTGAAACCGTAGAAGTCCTCTACGAAGACGACGTCCTCCTCTTCGTCAACAAGCCGCCCGGCATCGTCGTGCAGCGCGGCTACGACGCGCACGAGCCGATCCTTCTCGACCTCGCGCGCGCGCATGCACACGTTCCTGTGCACCTGCTCCAACGCCTCGATCGCGGCACGAGCGGCGTGATCTTCTTCTCGAAGTCGTCGCCGATGAACGTCCGCCTCACGCGCCAGTTCGAAAAGAAAAAAATCACGAAGCGCTACCTGGCAATCTGCGAAGGCGAGCTGGCGGAGACGCAGACGATCGACGCGCCGATCGCACGCATCGGCGCGATCAAGTTCGGCGTGCGCGACGACGGCAAGCGCGCAGTCACGCACGTCGCGCCGGTCGCGGCGACGCGCAAGGGATCACTCCTCGCCGTCACACTCGAGACGGGACGCACGCATCAGATTCGCGTCCATCTCGCCGCAATCGATCATCCGTTGGCAGGCGACTGGCTATATGGAGAACGAAACTCAAATCGTCCGATGTTGCATGCTGCTGAGCTGGAGATGATGCATCCCATGACAAACAAACCGCTTCGCGTCGCCGCACCGCTTCCGGTCGATTTTCTCGACGAATTGCGGCTTCGTGGAATCGTCATTCCGCAGGGACACAACGTCCACGGATTAGCTCACGTAAGTCACTGAAAACCTTAGAATAATCACTACGCATGCAGCGTTGACGACAGCGAGACACAGGAGAAGATCATGAGACTCTGGACCCGAATTGCGATGCTTCTGACGATAGCGCTCACACCGCTCATCGCCTCGGCACAGTTCAAGGACCTCGACGTCGCCATGAGCAACATCACCCGCGGCTTCGGCAGCGGCGACTCGCAGGCGATCGTCTCCGGAATCGGCGACGGCGATCAGGTGCAGCTGCAGTTCCCTGGTCTCGTCCAGCAGAGCGGAATGTTCGGCCGCGATCAGGCCGCGTATCTGCTCGATGGACTGTTCAACAAAGCGAAACCGGTGTCGTTCGATCCGCTCAATCAGAAAAAGGTGAGCGCCGAAGGGCAGTACCACATCAGCGGCCGATGGACGATCCAGGTCGCCGGCAAACCTGAAGTGCGCGATCTCTACATCATTCTGCGCAGCAAGGGTGATCGCTGGTCGGTCGTTTCGGTACGATCCGCGAGTCAATGACGCAGAGTCGAACGACGTACTCCGCAATCGCCGTCGCAATCGCGACGGCGATTTGTCTTTGGGGGGCAGGCGCGTGGCACGTGCAGCGCGTCGAGTCGTCGTTCGAAGCGGAGTCGACTCAGAATCTGCAGAAGGATGCCGCGCGCGTTCGCGAGCGCATCACGGCGATCGAGACGGAGCTCGACGCGCGCGCCGATCGCATCGTCGCAACCATCGACGTCCGTCCGCGCAACCTCCGCCAGCTCTTTCACATCCTCGGCGCGCAGACGAAAGAAGCCGGCCGCGGCGCGCGCATCGTGAATCCGGCCGGCGAGCCAATCGCATGGTTCGGTGAAGACCTTCGCGCCGTCGGCACGAAGACGTATCAGTTCGACACGATCAATCTCTACATCGTCCGCAGCCGCAACCTGAAGTCGGGCGACACCGTGCAGACGTTCGCGCGCATCCCGAACGGTTCCGAGGTGCGCGACGAGTGGGTCGCGTCGTCGATTTTCCATGGCGGATTTCTGCGACAGGAAGAAGGAACGCGCCGCTTCGTGGTCGAGAAGCGATCGGATGCGACGCTGTGGATCGACTTTACGCCGCGCACGCGCGCCGAGGTGGTGGATCGGATTCAGAAAGACGGACGGAACGTCGCCGCGATTCTGATCGCGATCGCGCTGATCGCCGCTGCGATGGCCGTGCGCAGGAGCAGCGCCGGGTTGCTGCTCGCCCCAGTCTTCATCATCGCCGCGCGCGCCGTCCTCCTCCTCATCGAAGTCACCGACGATCCGTTCCGCATCTTCCATTTCGACGTCTACGCGTCGAAGCTCCTCGGTCCTTTCAGCAAATCGCCGATCGATCTTCTGTTCACCGCGGCAGCGGTCTTCACCGTCGTGATGCTTCTCCGGCGATTGCGCATCCCGCTCGCCGCGCGCACGGCGCTGATGCTCGTCGCGTCGTACGGCTTCGTCACGCTCGCGAACAACCTCGTCAACAACTCGCGCATCTCGTCGATCCCCGATCACATTGTTCCGTCGTCGGTCGCGCAGGCGGTGCTGCTCGCGGCGCTGATGCTCTTCGGCTTCTCGCTGCTGCGTCTCGCGAAACACGACGCGACGTTGAAGCAGTCGTCGATCGCGTTCGTCGCGGGACTCGTTCCGCTCGTCGTCGTGCAGATGATCATCGGCTCGACGCGCGGCGAGGCGCTGATCTGGATCGGCACGGCGGCGCTCGCGGCGCTCGTCATCGCATCGGTCGCACACGAAACGTGGATGCGGCTCTTAGCCTTCGCGCTGTTGATCGTCGCCGTCGTCTACGCGCCGATCCGGATTTTCGAGCGCGCCGGTGCGCGGCGCTTCGTTGCGGAGACGTATGCGCCGCTCGTCACCGGCGAGGCGTCGCAACTGCGGACGATGATCGAAGACACGCTGCATAACGAGTTCACGCGCACCGATCTCTCGACCGTTCTTCCCGACGACTACCGCCACATGAACCTCGACGATCTCGCGTACGCGCTCTGGCTGCGCAGCGATTTGTCGAAATGGCGCGTCCCCGCGGTCATCACGATCGCCGACGAATTCACCGGCACGCCGATCAGCCGCTTCGGCGTCGGACTGCCGCAGTTCACCGAACGGACGCCGGGACTCGCGCGCGAAGTGCTGCAAGTCGGACGCGTCACGCGCGTGCTGCTACACCACGACTTCGACGTCACGGCGTGGGGAACGACGATCGCGCTCGGCAGCGTGCACGTCGTCAATCCCGCCGATCTCGGCGCGACGTCGATCGCCGACATCTATCGCGACTTCTTCGAGTCGAACAGCGAAGACGTGACGACGGGCCTGCACGCGCAAGGCGAGCCCGCCGTCTTCGATCGCAACGGCAACTCGCACGGCGCGCCGTTGCGCCTTCCGCAGAGTCCCGCCGTCTACTTTCAGATGATGAAGCCGGGACAGGGTCAATGGCTTCAGGGTCTGCACGATGGCCCTTCGTCGATCTTCCTTCGTCGCACCGATGACGCGCTCTTTGCGTTTCCGCTGCAGCTTCCGACGTGGCCGCAACAACTGCGCCGCGCGGGCAGCGTGGCGATGTGGGGCATCACCGGCGTGTTGCTCATTCTCTTCGTTCGCTCGCTGCCGCGAATCGTCGAGGTGTTGCGCGCGCGGCCGCGGCGCTTCGACTTCCGCGCGCGCACGTCGATCTACGTTTCAGCCGTCGTCATTCTGCCGCTGCTCATTTTCGTCGTCTTCGTGCGCACGTATCTCGCGGCGCGACTCGAGAGCGAGTACGTGAATCGCGGACAGACGGCGCTCACCGCGGCGCAGCGCGTCGTCGAGGACTATCTCGCGTCGAACGTCGGCGCCGCGCGGCCCGAGCAACTCCTCGACGACGAAGTGCTGGCGTGGCTCGCGCGCGTCGTCGGCCACGATCTGCATCTCTATCGCGACCACAAGCTCGTCGCGTCGAGCCGCCGCGATCTCTTCTCCGCGCACGTTGAAGCGCAGCGATTGCCCGGCGACGTCTACCAGCGCATCGTCCTCGGCGGCGCGCAGATCTATCGCGCCACGCGCGAGTCGGGATCGACGCAGTACATCGAGCTGTACAGCCCGATGAATCTGTTGCAGGGACAGAACTACACGCTCGCGCTTCCGTTCATCGTGCAGGGGCGACAGATCGAAGCGGCAGTCAACGACCTCGCCACGACGATCTACTTGCTGCTCGTGTTCATCGCGCTCGCCGCGGTCGGCGTCGCGTTCCGTATCGCCGGCGGCGTCACGCGACCCGTGCAGGGACTCGTGGCCGGCGCGCGCGGCGTGGCGCGCGGCGACTTCGACGTTCGCGTCACCGTTCCCAACGACCCAGACCTCGGCCTTCTCGTGATGACGTTCCGCGACATGGCGCAATCGATTCGACGCCAGCAGGACGAGCTGCGACACGAACGCGATCGACTGCAGATCCTGCTCGAGAACATCACCGCCGCCGTTGTCGTGCTCGACGGCGCGCGCCGCGTCGTCGCGTCGAACGTCGCCGCGCGAAAACTCTTCGGCGAGCACGTCGTCATCCCTGTCGATTTCTTTCAGGAGTCCGAGGTGATCGTGGAGGATCGCACGTATCGCGTGTCGATCGTTCCGCTCCCCGAGAGCGCGGAACAGATGGTGATCGCCGAAGACGTGACGGAGATTCTGCGATCGAATCGCCTCGAGGCGTGGGGTGAGATGGCGCGACAGGTCGCGCACGAGATCAAGAATCCGCTGACGCCGATCCAGCTCACGGCCGAGCATCTGCGCGCGATGGCCGATCGCGACGATCCGTCGCTTCCGACCGCCGTTCGCGGCGCGGTCGACAACATCCTCAGACAGGTCGTCACGCTGCGCGAGACGTCGAAAGAGTTCAGCGACTACGCCTCACTCCGCCAGCCGAATCGCAAGCCGCTCGATCTAAAAAAACTCCTCGGCGACATCGCGAACGACTACGAGATCCGCGCGGACATCGCGTCGTCGACGCCGAACAATTTCCCCGCCGATGAGCGCCTGTTGCGCGGCGCGATCGCCAACCTCATCGAGAACGCGCTGCAAGCCGCGCCGAACGGACGCGTACGCCTCGGCGCCGCCGCGGTCGATTCGAAGGTCGTGATCTCGGTCGAAGACAACGGCCCCGGCGTTCCGCCCGAGGTGCTCGCGAAGATTTTCGATCCGTATTTTTCGACGAAGTCGACCGGCACCGGCCTCGGCCTTGCCATCGCGCGAAAGGCGATCGAAGACCATGGCGGCCGCGTGCATGCGGAGAATCTGAATCCCGGCTTGCGCGTGCAGATCGAGTTGCCTTTGCGGTGACTCGAATACTTCGCACTACAATCGCGTTTTACGCGTACTCACACAATGAAACGGCTGATCTTCATCTTCGCCTTGATCGCCGCCGGCACTCCGCTGGCGCAGGGCGATGGTCCGGTCGATGAGACGCGCATCGCGCTGCGCAGCGAATTTCTGCAGATGATCAATCGCGATCGCGCCGCGAACAAACTTCCGCCGGTCGAGCTCGACCCGCAGGCTTCGGCGATCGCGGACACGTATTGCCGCCAGCAGATTCACTACGGCACGACGGGACACTTCACCGTCGACGGTCTCTCGCCGTACATGCGCTACTCGTTCGCCGGCGGCAACGACGGCGTCAGCGAAAACGCCGCGGCGTGGTCGGCCGCGTATCGCTTCAGCGACCGCTCGCTGTTCGACATGATCCGCCGCAGCGAAGAGGCGATGATGCTCGAGGTCGCGCCGCACGATGGTCATCGCCGCACGATCCTCGATCCGTCCGCGACGCATGTCGGCATCGGCCTGGCGTGGGATCGCGGCGAGTTCCGCCTCACCGAAGAATTCATTCGCCGCTATGTCGAGTGGAAGCGTCCGCTGCCGCGCGCCGCGTCATTGAACGAACAGATCACCGCCGTCGGCAAGCCGCTGAAGACATACAAAGTCGAAGCGATCAGCGTTCATCACGAGCCGCTGCCGCAGACGCTTTCGACGCAGGCCGCGAATCTGATCGACAGCTACAGCCTTCCCGACAAACGCCGCGACTATCTCCCGAAACTGCGCGGCACGTATTACCAGCGACATCCCGACGGAGCGCTGTACGAAGTACGCGAGGAGTACGCCGACGGACGCCGCGGCGACTTCACCGTTTCGCGCGACGGCAGCTTCACATTCGAAGTGCCGTTCGCCGACGGCCCCGGCATCTACACCGTCGTGGTGTGGGTGCGCCACGCCGGCGACGCCGGTCCGATCGCGGCGAGCAATGTCTCGATCCGCGTCGATCGCCCCGCGAGCGATCTCACTTTCGTCGCGGGCGGAACGCGCTGATCGTCTCCCCCGCCACCATCCACCACGCGCCGAACACGACGCCGAACATCCCGATCAATCGATAAAAAATCTCCGCGTTGATCCACGCGCGGGCAGCGGCGTCGCCGTAATGCTGATCGCTCCACACGCCCTGTTGATTCGCGTACGTCGACTCGATCGAGAGGAACACCCCGATCGGTTGCAGCAGCAGCACGATCGCGAACGCGATCGCAAACGCTTTCATGTTGCGATCGGAGAACGGCGCGCGATTCGATGCGAACAATCCGACGAGCAGGATCACGTTGAATGTCATCTGATCGGCGGGGATCGTCGCCATCGGCATCGTGTCGCGCGTCGGCTGCACGACGATCGTGTGTCCGACCGCGACGAGATCGCCCGCGGAGATCCGCCGATCGAGCTTCATCAGCGGCTGCGTCATCACCGCGAGCGCGCGGTTCCACACATCGCCGCACGTCCACCACAACGCGATGCCGGCAGCGAGGCCGATCGCGAGCCTAACGATGCGCCACAGCATGCTTGGTCGCTCGCGATGTCCAGATCAGAAAGATCAACACCGCCACGCCGAACATCACGCTCTGCCAGACCGCGAGATGAAACATGTCGAACAGATCGCGGTGATAGCGGCCGAGGAGATAGAGCGTGACGATGCGGATGACGTTGAGCGCCTCGAGGATGATCGAGCCGAGGATCGCGCCGATGACACGCAACCGGATCGGTGCTTCGAACGCGAGAATCGCCGCGGCGAGAAACGCGACCGCTTCGACGGCGTTGCATCCGTTCTTCACGTCGACGCCGAACTCCGCACTGCGGATCACCGTGCCGCTCGTCACGACGTCTTGTCCGAGCATGCGAAGGATCGCGCCGGAAACGCTGGCGAGCCCGCGCGTGAACGGTGCGACGGTCACGCGCTCGATGGATGGAATTGCAATGGGAATGTAAAAAATCACGCAGAGAATCGCAAAGCGCACGAGAAAGCCGGCTTGCCGGCGAGAGAGAGCCATCGCGCGTGCATTGTAGCTGTGCGAAAATCACCACCGGTCTTCCCATGAGAGTCAGGCGGTTCGTTGCGGCGATCCTATCCGCGCTCGCTGTCGTCGTTCCGATCGTTGCCGACGATCTCGCCGACGTTCGTGCGCAGGCGGGCGCGCGCCTGTTTCGCGCGTTCCTGAGCGCGGACATCGACGTCGAGAAGAAAGCGGTCGACAACCAGCTCCTCATCCTCTTCCTCTACGTCGATGACAAGAACCGCGCCGCATCGCTCGCCTCGCACTTCCTCGGCGAAGCGAAAGACGGCGGCACGATTCGCGGACTGCCGCTCAGCGTCGCGTATTCGTCCGACGCGACGATGGCGGGCTACAAGACGAAGGTTCCCGCCGGCATCTTCCTCGCGCAACCGCCGAACGACGCGACGCGCCGCGCGGTCATCAGGTACGGCATCGAGCATCACGTGATCGTCTACTCGCCGTTCGAAGGCGACGTCGAGAGCGGCATCCTCGGCGGACTCTCGGTCGAAGCCCAGGTGCGGCCGTACGTGAATCTCTCGACGCTGTCCGCGTCGAACATCTCGCTCAAGCCGCTCTTCTTCAAGGTGACGAAGGTGTACCGATGAGAAAGCAAATCCTCATCGTCTCCGCCATCTTCTTCTTCCTCGCCGCGACGCTCGCCGGCGTCATGGCGTTTTATTGGATCGGCGTCCTGCGCCCGCGTCTGCAGACCGAAGCGATCGCGCAAGCGGAGATGGTGGCGCGCTCGCAAGCCAACACGATCATCGGCGCGGTCCGCAGCGCCGATGGAACGCAGCGCGTGCGCAGTCTCGTCACCGCGCTCGATGAACTGCTGCTGCTGCAGGACGCGAAGACGAAGACGCCGTTCTTCCGCAGCGTCGAGCTGAAGATCGACTACGAAGTCATCCCCGCGGAAAAAGGGACGCTCGATCTCCGCCGTGGCGCTACCGACGAAGGCGGATTCCGCACCGAAGTCGCGCTGTACGACCCGCAGACGTTCGAGCTGATCGGCGTGGCGACGTTCCGCGTCTCCGATCGTTTCTTCGTGCAATTGAGCAACGACGTGCGGCACGAGCTGATGATCGTGTCGCTCGCGGTGCTATTGCTGCTCACGCTCGTGTGGGCGGTGATGGTCTTCCTGCTGACGAAAGTGAATCGGCAGCAGCGCGCCATCGTCGATCAGGAGCAGAAATACGAGCGCCTCGTCGAGACGCTCAGCACGTACTTCATCTACGGACGCAATCCGCGCGGCGACGTGACGTTCGTGAGCGACTCGGCGTCGCGGCTCTTCAGCATGTCGCCCGCGGAAGTCACGGCGCGATTGCAGGAGCGGCTCGCGCCGCCGGCGCGCGAAGGCGAGACGGAGCGCAACTACGCGATCACGTTCCTCGACAACGACGACGCCGTGCGCCACGTCGAAGTCTCCGAACTGCGCGTCATCGGCGAAGAGGGCGAGATCGAAGCGTTCGACGGCATCGCGCGCGACGTCACCGCGCAGAAGATCGTCGAGGAAGAGCTGCGGCAGGCGAAGGATCACGCGGAGAGCGCGGACCGCGCGAAGAGCGCGTTCCTCGCCAACATGTCCCACGAGATCCGCACGCCGCTCAACGCCATCCTCGGCATGAGCGCGCTCGCCGCGAAACAGAATCCGTCGCCGAAGATCCGCGAATACCTCGGCAAGATCGGATCGTCGGCGCGGCTGCTCACCGAGTTGATCGAAGACATCCTCGACCTCTCTCGCATCGAGACCGGGCGCATCGAGATCGCGCGCATCGACTTCGATCTCGACGACATGCTCGCCGAGCTCTCCGACGTCGTCGGCGTGCGTGCCGGCGAGAAGAACCTCGAGATCCTCTTCAACACCGCCGCGGAAGTGCCGCGCCGCCTGCGCGGCGATCCGACGCGATTGAAGCAGGTGCTTCTCAACCTGCTCAACAACGCGCTGAAGTTCACGACGCGCGGCGAGATCGTCATCGACATCAACGCGACGGAGACGCGCCGCGATCGCGCGGAGATTCGCTTCTCCGTTCGCGACACCGGCATCGGGATCGCCGAGGAACATTTGCCGACGCTGTTCGAGCCGTTCACGCAGGTCGATGCGTCGATGGCGCGCCGCTTCGGCGGCATGGGACTCGGCCTCGCCATCTCGCGACGCCTCGTGCGGATGATGGGCGGCGAGATGCAGGTCGAGAGCACCGTCGGCGTCGGCAGCACGTTCTCGTTCAGCGCGCAGTTCGATCTGCCGCGCGGCGCGGTCGGGCTGCGTCGCCTCGCCGACGAGTTCCGCGATCTTCCCGTGCTCGTCGCCGATGACAACACCAGCGCGCGCACGGTGATCGCAAACATGCTGCAGTCGCTGTCGTGCCGCGTCACCGCGGTCGAATCGGGTGAAGCGGCGATCAACGAAGCGTTGCGCGCCGCGCGCGAAGGACAGCCGTATCGCCTTGCGGTGTTCGACTGGCGCATGCCCGGCGTCGACGGCGCACAGGCCGCGGCGCAACTCGCGAAAGCGTCGGAGCTGAAGCCGCATCTGCCGGTCATCCTCGTCACCGCGTACGAGCGCGAGTACGCGACGCAGCGCGGCCGCGAGATCGGCATCGACGCCGTCCTGCACAAGCCCGTCAGTCCGTCGATGTTGCACGACGCCGTCGTCAACGTGCTCGTTCCCGGCACGCCGTATCGTCCGCGGGCGCTCGAGCAGCCGCAGGTGCAGTTCGAAGCAGGCAAGCGCGTGCTGCTCGTCGAAGACAACGAGATCAATCGCGAAGTCGCGCGAGAGATGCTGCGCGCCGCCGGACTCGAAGTCGACGAAGCGCACAACGGATATCAGGCGATGGAGAAGCTGGCGTCGGACAGTTACGACGTCGTGCTGATGGACGTGCAGATGCCGGAGCTCGACGGCGTCGAAACGGTGAAAGCGATTCGTGCCGCGCGCGGCCGCTTCGACAAGCTCCCCGTGATCGCGATGACTGCACACGCGATGCTCGGCGATCGCGAACGTTTCCTTGAAGCGGGAATGAGCGACTACATCGCGAAGCCGATCGAAGAAAAGCAGCTCCTCGCGGTGCTCGGCAAATGGCTCGAATTCAATTCCGGTGGAGGACAGGCGCCCTCGCCTGTCCCGCCATCATCCGACATCCCCGAAATCCTCCCCGGCCTCATGGTCGGCGACGGCATCCGCCGCACGAGCGGCAACGTCGCGCTCTACAAACGCCTCCTCGCCGAGTTCCGCAAAGAGCTCGACGCCGAAGAGCCGATGAACGCCGATCGCCTGCACACGTTGAAAGGCTCGTCGTCGACACTCGGCGCACGCAGAGTCGCCGAAGCCGCCGCCGCGCTCGAGCAACGCGCGCGCAAAGGCGAACCGCTGTTCTTCGATGAGCTGCGCGATGCGATGGAGGAAGTGAAGCAAAGCATCGCCCTTGCTCTCAGTGGGGCACCGGCGCCCTCGCCGGTGCAAGCGTCGACGGTCACCGGACCGGAGCTGATCACCATCGCCAAAAAGATGGACGCCCACCTCAAAGACAACAACCTCGCCGCGGTCACCTGCTTCGAGGAATTGAAGTCCGTCGTCGGTCCCAACTTCCGCGAGCCGATGCAACAGCTCGAAGCAAGCCTCGACAAACTCGACTTCGACGCCGCGCGCGCGCACCTCGCCGCGATTCGCGAGGCGCTGCCATGACCACGCTCGCGACCACCGCGAAACAGCGGCTGCTGATCGTCGACGATCAGTCGGCCAACATTCGCGTGATCGCCGAGGCGTTGCAGGGAGTGTATGAGTTGTACTTTGCGACGAGCGGCGCGAAAGCGCTCGAGATCCTCGGCGCGAACGACATCGAGCTCGTGCTCCTCGACGTCGTCATGCCGGAGATGGACGGCTTCGAAGTCTGCGCCCGCATGAAGAGCGACGAGCGCACCGCGCGCATCCCGGTCATCTTCGTCACCGCGCGCGAAGAAGCGAGCGACGAGACGCGCGGCTTCGATGCCGGCGGCGTCGACTACATCACCAAGCCGATCAACCCGGCGATCGTTCACGCGCGCGTGCGCACGCATCTCGAGCTGAAGCGCGCGCGCGATCTGCTCGAGCGCCTCGCCTCGATCGACGGACTCACCGGCATCGCCAACCGTCGTCAATTCGACAACTTCATCGATCAGGAGTGGAAGCGCGCCACGCGCAACAATGCCTGGTTCTCGCTCGCGCTCATCGACGTCGACGAGTTCAAGAAATACAACGACACGTACGGCCACGCGCGCGGCGACGAATGCCTGCGCTCGATCGCGCGCGCGATGCTCACCGTCGCGCGGCGGCCGTCCGATCTCGCCGCGCGATACGGCGGCGAAGAATTCGCGCTCGTCCTTCCCGACACCGACGCGGCCGCGGCGCCGGTCGTCGTCGGCTCGCTGCTCGACGCCATCCGCGCGCTCGAGATTGAGACGTGCGGCAAAATCGTCACCGTCAGCGCCGGCGCGGTGAGCACGATTCCCGCGCGCGACACGCAGCCATCGTCTCTCATCGAAGCAGCAGATCGTCTGCTGTACGAAGCCAAGCGTGGAGGTCGTAACCACGCGATGCACTCCGATCTATCGACCGGCGTCGTGCGTCGTGTTCCCGAAAAGGCGCTCGTATGAAATACCGATTTGCGTTCGTGCTCGCTCTCCTTCTCGTCACCATTCCGGCCGTCGCCGATGAGCAACAACCGCAGTCCGACGACAAGGAGCTGAAGGAGCTGCTCTCGATCGTGCAGCAGGAGACCGACGTCGCCACGAAGACGCGTCTCAACAGCGACTACGTTCCCGGCATCGTCACCGTTCTCGAAGGCGACGAGCTCGAAGCCGTCGGCATCCGCACGGCCGGCGAAGCGCTCGGTCTCGTGCCGGGCATTCAGGCAACGCGCGACGTTCGCGGCAGCGAGCTCGCGCTCGTGCGCGGACTCGACTTCCCCTTCAACGCCGGCAACGTGCAGGTGCTCGTCAACGCGATTCCGCTCGCGCGCGCCGACGGCGGCATCACCACATCCGCGCTGTTGATTCCCGTCGAGCAGATCGAGCGCATCGAAGTCATCCGCGGTCCCGGCTCCGTCATCTACGGCGACTTCGCGTTCATGGGTCTCGTCAACATCATCACGCGCAAAGAAGGATCGCGGGTCGCGGGGCGCGTCGAGTCGCCGCATGCGTCACGCATGGCCACCGGACGATTCGGCGATCACGACGCAACGTACGGAATCAACTACTCCGCGAATCTGGCCGTGTCGTCGAGCACGAACGCGGCGGGACCGATGCCGATCACGAACGCGGACGACCAGCGCACGTTCTCGATGTTCAACATCGAGAAGTCCGGACTCTCGCTCACCGCCCAGACGACGCATCGCAACTTCATTCCGCGGGCCGGCACCGTCGGCATTCCGCGCTATCACGACACCAGCTGGACGGCCGAGGCGAAGTACGCGAGAGAGGTGTCGAAGGCGCTGCACGCGGAGGTGCGCGCTTCGTATCTCGACAACGACATCGACGACACCGGATCGTCGATCACGGGCACCATCACGAAGTTTGCCGGCGACGTCACGTACACAGGCTGGAGCAGGAACTCGATTCTCGCCGGCGCTGATTACTCGATCTCGAAGATCGGCGACGCGACGCATCGCATTCCGCCGCGGCCCGGCGTGCCGGGACCGCCGGTGCTCACCTCGCTCGCGCACGACGTCAGTCGCGACATCACCGGACTCCTCTTCCAGGATCGCATCGACTTCAACGAGAAATTCAGCACGACGATCGGCGCGCGCTACGACTCGTACAGCGATCTGAAGTCGCGCGTCACGCCGCGCGTCGCGTTCGTGTGGCGCGCCACCGACAAACACATTCTCAAGGCGCAGTACACGGAAGGATTTCGTCCGCCGACGTTCTTCGAGCTTTATCAGCCGCCGGCGCCGGGCGTCGTTCCGCGCTACCCGTTCGAATTGAACGCGACGACGGAGCTCAACTACGTCTATCGCGGCACAGGCCGCGTCGGACGCGCCACGATCTATCGCTCCGTCATCAGCAACATGATCCAGCCCGGCGGCGTCTTCTTCGCGCGCGACGCGCACGCGAACGGATACGAGCTCGAATGGACGCAGGAAGTCTCGCCGCGACTGAAGGTCGGCGCGAACGTCTCGCACGGCAAGACCGAAGATCCGCGCGCGAACAGCGGTCCGAATCGCGTCTCCTCGGACTGGCTCGGCAACACGACGCTGCTCTATCACGCCGGATACAACATCATCGTCGCCGGCCGCTTCAACTACGTCGGCAGTCGCGTGGTCGGCAACGGCTACGACGCGTTCGACGTCACGGTCACGCGTCACGACGCATTTTTCCCGGGCCTGTCGATGCGCGTCGGTGTGAAGGACGCGTTCAACGGTCAGGCCGCATTCTTCACGCAGCTTCCGACCGGCAACGTCCTCACGAACACGTTCCCGGGACGCAGCGCGTGGGTCGAGGTGTCCTGGAAGCCATGAGCAACGCCGGCCGCGTCGTCGTCGTCGATGACAGTTCCGTGAATCGGATGCTCCTCGCGGGCATTCTCGAGCAAGCGAATTACGACGTGCGCGCCGCCGCGAGCGGACGCGAGGCGCTCGACGTGATCGAGCACGTGACGCCGGACATCGTTCTCCTCGACGTGCAGATGCCGGAGATGAACGGCTACGAGCTGTGCGCGATGTTGAAGTCGCGCCCGCGCCTCGCCGCGATTCCGGTCGTCTTCATCTCCGCGCTCGAAGAAGTCGCGGAGAAGTTGAAAGGCTTCGAAGCCGGCGGCGTCGACTACGTGACGAAGCCGTTCGAGCCCGCGGAAATCCTCGCGCGTGTGTCGACGCAGGTGAAGCTCTTCCGCATGCAGCGCGAGCTGAAGGATCGCAACGCCGAGCTGCAGCGCCGCAACGAGCAGCTCGCGCGCGCGCACGACCGCACCGAACGGATGTTCCTCGCGCTCTCGAGCGCACTCACCGGCAGCGTGCTCGATGACACGTATCGCATCGACGAGAAAATCGGCGAAGGCGGATTCGGAGCCGTCTTCCGCGGCATGCACCTCGGCCTGCAACGTCCCGTCGCGATCAAGGTGCTGCGGCCGAATCCCGCGAGCGACATGGCCGAGCAAATCGCGCGCTTCCGCGCGGAAGGCGTTGCGGCGTGCCGCGTCGCGCATCGAAACGCCGTCGAGGTGCTCGACTTCGGCGTGTCGAGCGAAGGCATCGCGTATCTCGTGATGGAGCTGCTCAGCGGCCGCAGCATCGGGTCGATCCTGCGCGACACGCGCAAGTTCCCGCTGTCGCGCTGCCGCGAGATCGGCAGCGCCGTTTGCGAGGCGTTGTCCGCCGCGCACGCCGCCGGCATCGTTCATCGCGACATCAAACCGGACAACGTCTTCATTCACAGCAACGGCGACGGCGTCGAAGTGGTGAAGGTCGTCGACTTCGGCATCGCGAAACTCCTCGACGTGAAGCCTGAGGATTTCGTGGAGGCGACGCAGCTCGGATCGGTGATCGGGACGCCGCCCTACATGGCGCCGGAGCGCTTGATGGGAAAGGCGTACGACGAGCGCTCGGACATCTACAGCGTCGGCGTGCTGCTCTATCTGATGATGACGGGCGAGCTGCCGTTCGCCGCCGCGAACGCGTCGCTAGGCGAGATGGTGATGCTGCACATGACGCAGGATCCGCGCGACGTGCGCGACCTGAATGCGGAAGTGCCCGAGCCGATCGCCGACGCCGTGATGAAGACGCTGGCGATGCAAGTGGAGTCGCGGCCGACGTTGCGCGAGGTACGCGATGTGCTTAGGCACGACGCGTAAGTGGTCTACGACGCAATCATCATCGGCGGCGGCCCGGCCGGCCTGACGTGCGCAATTTTTCTCGGCCGCTATCGCCGCCGCGTTCTTCTCGTCGATGACGGCCATCCGCGCAACTACGCATCGCGCGGCGTCCACGGCTTCCTCGGACAGCACGGCATTCTTCCCGGCGAGTTGCTCGCGCGCGGACGCGATGAGGCGCGCGCCGCGGGCGTGGAGATCTGTGAATGCCGCGCGGAGGCGATCGAGCGCGTCGGCGATCAGTTCGAAGTCGCGACGACGGACGGGAAGAAATGCGCGCGCCGCGTCGTGCTCGCGTACGGCGTCCGCGACGAGCTGCCCGACATTCCGCACATCCACGACTACTACGGCATCAGCCTCTTTCACTGCCCCGATTGCGATGCGTACGAAGTGAGCGACAAACGCATCGGCATCATCAGCTCGGGCACGAAAGCAGTCGGCCTCGCGCTGAAGCTTCTGCAGTGGAGCTGCGAGCTCACGATCTTCACCGACGGCAGCGAGCACGGTTTCGACAAAGAGATGATGAGTAAGCTCCTCGCGGAACAGATCGGCATCAAAGAAGAAAAAATCGTCTCGCTCGCCGGAAACAACGGCGCCGTCGAAGCCGTCGTGCTGTCGACCGGCGAACGAGTTCCGATCGACGCGCTCTTCTTCAACGTCGGCTGCGTCCGCACCTGCGCCCTCGCCGAAAACCTCGGCTGCGAAGTCTTCGACGATCGCCCGAACGTGTTGGTCGACGAGTTCAAGCAAACGAGCGTCGAAGGCGTCTACGCCGTCGGCGATCTGGTGGCGGGGTCGCAGCTCGTGATTACCTCGGCTGCCGATGGCGCGGTGGCGGCGATTGCGATCAATCGGAGTTTGTTGCCGCCATCACGGCAAATCTGAGCTGGCAGCTTGCGGCTTGCGGGCCCGCCCGCCCGCGCGACTCTGTCCCGCCGCCCGCCTGCCGCTAGCCCTATAGAATCCCGCCGGATGTCCAGCCCCAAGCGCTCCTGGCCCTTCGTCCGGCCGTTGCTCATGATCGCGCTCTTCGCGATCGCGTTGCGCGTCCTCGGCACGACGCTCAGGCACTACCGCTGGCGCGACGTCATGCTCTACCTCGAGTCGTTGCCGCGCGTGCAGGTGCTCATCGCAGCCGCGCTCACCGTGCTCGGCTACCTGATCATGACCGGCTACGACACGCTGGCGTTTCGCTACATCCGTCATCCGCTGCCGTATCGAAAAATCGCGCTGGCGTCGTTCATCGGCTACGCCTTCAACAACAACGTCGGACTCTCGGGACTCGTCGGCGGCTCGCTGCGCTATCGCCTGTACAACGCGTGGCGATTGAGCGCGATCGAGATCGCGAAGGTCATCGCGTTCTACACGATCACGTTCTGGCTCGGCTTCGTGCTCCTCGGCGGATCGCTCTTCATCTTCGCGCCGCCGCTCGTGCCGCAAGCGGTACATCTGCCGTTCAACTCGATTCGCATTCTCGGATTCGTGCTGCTCCTTCCCGCGCTCGCGTACCTCGCGTGGGTGATGGCGCGCAAACAGCCGGTGCGCATTCGCCAATGGGAATTCGAACTGCCCGAGCCGCGGCTGATGGTCGCGCAGGTGATGATCTCCGGCGCCGACTGGATCATCGCCGCCGCCGTTCTCTACATCCTCCTGCCCGACGAACTGCCGACCGGCTTCACGAACTTTCTCAGCGTCTTCCTTCTCGCGCAGATCGCCGGCGTCGTCTCGAATCTCCCCGGCGGCCTCGGCGTCTTCGAAGCGATCGTCCTGATTTTTCTCGCGCCGTATTTTTCGGCGTCGGCGATTCTCGGATCGCTCGTCGCCTTTCGCGCGATCTACTACCTCTTCCCGCTGATCATCGCCACGATCCTGCTCGCGTCGCACGAGATCATGGAGCGGCGCGAAGGCGTCGCGCGAGTCGCACGCGTGTTCGGACGATGGGCGCCGGGCATCGCGCCGCAACTCCTCGCGTTCGTCACGTTCATCGGCGGCGCGGTGCTGCTCTTCTCCGGCGCGACGCCGACGCTGATGGAGCGCAAGCAGTGGCTGCGCGCGCTCGTGCCGCTGCCGCTCGTCGAGCTGTCGCACTTTCTCGCCAGCATCGCCGGCGCCGGACTGCTCGTGCTCGCGCGCGGACTGCAGCGCCGCCTCGACGCCGCGTATCAGCTCACCGTCGTCTTCCTGACGTCATCGATCATCTTTCAGTTCTTCAAAGGCTTCGACTACGAAGAAGCGCTGATCCTGTCGGTGATGTTGTTCGCGCTCATCGCGTCGCGCCGTCACTTCTATCGCAAGGGCTCGTTCCTCAACGAGAGCTTCGGCCCCGGGTGGATCGCGGCGATCTTGATCGTGCTCATCTCGTCGGCGTGGCTCGGCTTCTTCAGCTACAAACACGTCGAGTACTCGCACGATCTCTGGTGGCAGTTTCAGTTCCGCGGTGACGCGCCGCGATTCTTGCGCGCGTCTGTCGGCGTCGTCGGCGCGCTTTTGATCTTCGCGATTCGACGACTGCTTCGCCCCGCCGCCGCGGAGCCCGACGCGCCCGATGCCGCGGCGCTGGAGCGCGCGCACGCGATCGTCCGCACCGATGTGAACAGCCAGTCCAACCTCGCGCTGCTCGGCGACAAGTCATTCCTCTTCAGCGAGAGCGGACGCGCGATGATCATGTATGGCGTCGAAGGACGAAGCTGGATCGCGATGGGCGATCCGATCGGCGACGACGACGAGAAATCGGAGCTGATCTGGCGGTTCCGCGAGCTGTGCGACATCCACGCCGGCTGGCCGGTCTTCTACGAAGTGCAGCGCTCGAACCTGCATCTCTATCTCGACGTCGGCCTGACCGCGCTCAAGATCGGCGAGGAAGCGCGCGTGCCGCTCGATGACTTCAACCTCGACGGCGGCTCGCGCAAGTGGATGCGCAAAATGCTTCGCCGCGTCGAAGAGGAGCAATGCTCGTTCGAGATCGTGCCGCGCGAGAACGTCGGATCGATGCTCGCGGAGTTGCGCGCGATCTCCGACTCGTGGCTCACCGAAAAGAAGACGCGCGAGAAAGGCTTCTCCCTCGGCTTCTTCGCAGAAGAATACGTCGCGCGTTTTCCGGTGGCAGTCGTGCGGCGCGGCGACGCGATCGTCGCGTTCGCGAATGTGTGGACGTCGGCGGACAACGACGAGCTGTCGGTCGATCTCATGCGTCACGTCATCGACGCTCCGAGCGGCGTGATGGATTACATGTTCGTGCAGCTCATGATCTGGGGCGCGCAACAGAACTTCCGCTGGTTCAACCTCGGCATGGCGCCGCTGTCGGGTCTCGAGAACCGCTCGATCGCGCCGCTCTGGACGCGCGTCGGCGCGCTCACCTTCCGCTTCGGCGAAAACTTCTACAACTTCCAGGGACTGCGCCAATACAAAGAGAAGTTCGATCCGGTGTGGGAGCCGACGTACATCGCCTCGCCCGGCGGACTCGCACTGCCGCGCATCCTCACGCAGCTCGCCACGCTGATCAGCGGCGGCTTGCGCGGTGTCTTCGCGAAGTGATCGTGGTATACAGTAAACTGAGTTTGGTATACCGACGATGTCACAGCTTTCGATCGACGCCATCCGCACCGCCCATTCCGTCATCAGCCCGATCTTCACGCACACTCCGTATTTTCTAGCCGAGGGGATGAGCGAGCAGCTCGGGTGCGGGGTGATGCTCAAGATCGAGACGCTGAATCCCATCAAATGCTTCAAAGGCCGCGGCGCCGACAACTTCATGGCCACGCGTGAAGACGCCGGACCGTACGTCTGCGTGAGTGCCGGGAACTTCGCGCAGGGACTCGCCTTCGCCGCTCGTGAGCGCGGGCGCTCGGTCATCGCGTTCACGCCTGCGAACGCGCCGGTCGTGAAGCTGAATCGCCTCAAGAGCCTCGGCGCTGACGTTCGCGCGGTCGGTCGCGACTACGACGACGCGAAAGAGAAGGCGACGGCATTCGCGGAAGAAGCGGAATTGCCGTTCGTGCTCGATGGCCGCGACATCGCGATCTCCGAAGGCGCGGCGACGATCGGCCTCGAGATCGCGGAGAGCGGCTTCGCCATCGACTGCATCATCGTTCCCCTCGGCGGCGGCGCGCTCATCAGCGGCATCGCGCGCTGGCTCAAGCACGCGATGCCGAACGTCGAGATCATCGCCGCCGTCCCCACAGGCGCGCCGTCGATGGCGCTTTCATGGCGTGAAAGAAAAGCGGTCGACACCGACTCGGTCAACACGCGCGCCGACGGACTGGCCATTCGCTGCCCGATTCGCGAAGTGATCCCGGAGCTCGTCGAGAACGTCGACGACGTCCTTCTCTTCGACGACGCCAATCTCGCCACCGCATCGGAACTGATCCGCATCGACACGAGCCTTCTCGTCGAGCCGTCGGGCGCCGCCGCGATTGCCACGATCGTCCAGCATCGCGAGCGCTTCGCGAAGAAACGCGTCGCCACGATCATCACGGGAGCGAACGCCTGACGAAGTCGTCACCGAGTCGCCAGCGCGCGTACGACCGCATCCTCCGCGAGATTCTCAGCGGCAAGCTCGCACCCGGATCGCGCCTCGTCGAAGCCTCGGTCGCCGACCGGCACGGCGTCAGCCGCACGCCGGCGCGCGAAGCGCTTCTTCGACTCGAGCAACAAGGCTTCGTCGCCTCGATCGCCGGCAAAGGATTCTCCGTCGTGCCGCTCACCGAGCGCGAAGCACGAGAGGCGTACTCGATCCTCGCCGAGCTCGAATGCCTCGGCCTCGCGCAGAGCGGACGACTCATTCGCGCCGACGTCGTGAAGTTGAAGCAGGCGAACAAGGCATTCTGGGCCGCGCGCAAGAAGCCGCTCGACGCGATCGCCGCCGACAACGCGCTGCACATCCTGTTCGTCGAGCGCTCCGCGAACGACCTTCTCGTCCGCCTCGTGCGCAACCTTCATCGCATCGTCCTTCGCTACGAGTATCTCTACATGTCTGACACCCCGCTCATCGCCGAATCCGTCGCGCAGCACGACGCGATCATCGCCGCCATCGCCGCCGGCAACCTCGGCGCCGCCGCCGAAGCGCTGAGGGACAACTACTTGTCGGGAATGCAGGCGGTGATCGGCATGATTCGGCAGTAGGTGCTTCTCCTCCTCACACTCTTCTTCGCTACGGCGAAGCTGCCTCTCATCGAGGTTCCGGCGACGCACGGCAACTCCGACACGCTCGTCGTCTTCATCTCCGGCGACGGCGGATGGGCGAAGATCGACAAATCGATCGCGTCGATTCTCGCGTCGAACGGAATGCACGTCGTCGGACTGAATTCGCTGCAGTACTTCTGGACGAAGCGGACACCGGAAAGCGCATCGCGCGATCTCCAATCGATCATCGACACGCACCTCGGCGCACACAAGAACGTCGTGCTCGTCGGCTACTCGCGCGGCGCAGATGTTCTGCCGGGGATGATCGCGCGCTTGCCGGTGGAGACGCAGTCGAAGATCAAGCTCGTCGCGCTGCTCGCGCCCAGTCCGCGCGTCGAGTTCGAGTTTCATGTCGCCGACTGGATGCGCGACTCGAAGCGCGGCATCCCCACAAAGCCCGACCTCGAGAAAGTGAAGGCGAAGACGCTCTGCATCTGGGGCGAAGACGATCGCGACTCGCTCTGCACGGGACTCGCGCAATCGAACGTGCACGTCGTCACGCTGCGCGGTTCGCATCACTTCGAAGGCGACTACGCGCAGCTCGCGAAGATCATCCTCGAGGCGTTGAAGTGATCCTCGCCGCGATCATCGCCGCCGCGGCATGCAGCGCGCCGATTCGCAGCTTTCCCGTCGCGGAACCGGGGAACACGTTCGCGATCATGCTCACCGGCGACGGCGGATGGCGTCGCATCGACGACCAGATCGCGAAACAACTGCACATGCCGGTCGTCGGCTTCCTCGTTCCCGATTACTACCGCGACATGAGAACGCCGGACGAATCCGCGTGCGCGCTCGAGCAGACGATCCGCACGTACAGCGCGATGTGGAAACGCGATCGCGTCATCGTCATCGGCTACTCGCGCGGTGCCGATGTTCTGCCGTTCATGATCAACCGTCTCTCGCCCGACGCGCGCGCGATGATCGACGAAGTCGCGCTCCTCGGCCTCGAGTCGGAGATCGACTTCCGCTATCACGCGAGCTGGATTCCGTTCGTCCACTCGCACGAGCCGCAGTTCCCCGTGCTGCCGGAAGCGGAAAAGCTTCGCGGAATGCGCGTGCTCTGCGTGCACGGCGAGCGCGAGAAGGACTCACTCTGTCCCGCGCTCGCTTCGTTCGCGACGGTCGTGCGGATGAAAGGCGGACATCACTTCGGCGGACGCTATCGCGAGATTGCCGATACGATTCTCGCCACGGCAAAACGATGACGCTCTTTCTCGGACTCCTCTTCGGAGCCGTCGGCACGGTCTATCTGGCGCTGGCGAAGAAAGACCACGACGTCACGTATCTCCTGTGCGGCGTCGCGCTGATCGCGTATCCGTACTTCATCGAGAACGCGATCCTGATCATCGTGATCGGTGTCGCGATTGCGATGATCCCGGTCGCGCGTGCGAAGGGTTGGTTCTAGTGCGCCACGCTCGAATTGAAAATGTCGCGCACGATCTTCCCGTTTCGCCACACGACGACGTACTTGCCGTTGTCCCTGATCGGCGCGCCGCCTTTCGGCGTGATCGTCAGATCGAAGTGGCCCGACTCGACGGCGAGATCGCCTGAGTGGATCACGTCGTCCGTCGTCAGCGTCGCATCGATGGCGCCGAGGGACGCGAAGCCGGTCCAGAACTGACGGATGGCGGCTTTGCCGCGCATCACCGGCGCGCCGGGCGGCATCAGCATCGCGTCGTCGTCATAGAACGCGACCATGCCGTCGACGTTGCCGTGACTCGCCGCGTTCGCAAACTCATTCGCCTTCGCGCGGACATCGGCCTGCTGCGTCGTCGTTGTGCAGGCCGCGAACAGAAGGATCCCCAGGATCGCCACACGTTTCATCGCTTCACCTCAATGTGAGTAGATGTCGATGATACGTTCGATCGCCCTCCGGCAGATTTTGCAGAACCCGACTTCGTCGCGCGTGAACATGATGCAGTCGGTCTGCGGACGGAACAGACCCTTCGCTTCGTAGCCCGCACCTTCGAACGCGCCGACCTTGCCGGCGTACTTTTCGTCGACGTCGAGGAACTTCGTCTCCCACACCTGCTCCTCGCGGAACAGCGCGTCCATCTCCGTCTCCGGACGATTCTCCGCGCGCAGCTTGCGACGGCGCGCCTGAATGTCGCGCGAGTGCTTCTCGAATTCTTCCTTGTTCCACGGCGTCGGAAGCGGCACGCCGGCATCGACGAGCTCCGCCCACTTCGGATGCGCACCGTCCGCGGTGATGTTCGGCTCCCACGGCTCGGGATGCTCGACGCCGGTCGCGTATGCGACGTCGCTCGTGTAGTACTCGTCAGCGAGTCCCGCGAAGTGATGACCGAACTCGTGGACGAAAATGTACTCCGCGAATCCCGTGTCGACCGCGGCTGTCGCCTGATCGTTGAAGATTCCACCGCCGCCGTACGTCCGTTCGTTGACGAGGATCTCAAGGAAGTCGTATGGCGCAGCCGACGCGATGTCGCGCATCGCGCGGTTGTCCTTCGTCAGAACGTAGCGCTCGGAATCGAAGATGTTGTATTCGACCGACGTCGCGCTGCGGCGATCGTCATTCGTGCGCGGGCGATGCACGCCCGACTTCGTCGCCGGCAGATCGATCGCGCGCACGTTGAAGTCTTTCTTGCGCGACTTGAACGGCTCCGTGTCGAAAAGCTTCGCCACCATCCGCTGCGCGTCTTTGTGAAACTTCGGCAGCTCCGACTCGCTGTAGCCTTCGCCGATCACGAGCAGATCGACTTTCTCCGACGCCGGTCCGTTCTCGAAGATCGTCCACACTTTGCCGATCGGCGCGACGTCCGCCTTGTTGACGAAGCGCGAATTCGGATCGATGAGCGTCGACCAGATCTGCTGAAACGCATTCTCCTTGTCGCGCTTCTTCACGACGACCTGCACCGGCTTCTTCGGCCACGGAAATCGCACCGACTCGTGAAACGTGCCGGCGCGATCTTTCGGCTCATCCGTCGTCACCCACTCGCCGAAAATGGAGGAGAAGCCGCGCGAGTAGATGACCTGATTCGTGGCGCGGTCGATGACTTCGAACTCGTAATTGCCGAGGTTCGTCTGATCGACGAGGTAGGTGCGCGAGCCCGCCCACTTGCCATCGGAGACGACGCGGTCGAGCGCGACGATCTCCTCGCCGCGATTCCCGGTGTGGAAGTAGTCGACGCGCATCGTCTTGTCCGTGAAGAGATCGTCGAAGCGCGCCGCGTACGCGGAGGATGTCAGCAGAAGCGTTGCGAGAATGACTCTGATTCGCATAGGTGCGCGATTGTAAACTCGCGGCATGTTGTGCGCGCTCGCACTCCTCCTCGCCCTCCCCCTTGTCGCCGAGGACAAGCCGCAAATGAAAGCGGGCGAGTCGATCACCGTCGAGCGCATCCTCATCGACGCGCGCGTCACCCTCGGCAACGGCGATCCCGTCATGAACCTCGGCGTCAACGACTTCAAAGTCCGCGTCGACGGCAAGCCGGCGAAGGTCGAGTCGGTCGAATGGATTCCGGACACGGCCGCCGGGCGCGAGATCGCGGACATCGACAAGCCGCAGCAGCGCGAGCCGGAAGGCGTCGAGATTCCCGAGCCGCAGG